>Ga0208030_1000719_pt1 | contig 21731 bp, 17 predicted proteins | sample MalvirDeepMed_M9_FD_184246 | JGI IMG/M metagenome (GOLD analysis project Ga0208030, IMG submission 184246) | Marine viral communities from the Global Malaspina Expedition - Malaspina viral metaG DeepMed_M9 (SPAdes) (version 2) | ecosystem: Environmental > Aquatic > Marine > Oceanic | place...
GCGGCCGCACAGCAATCTATTACTAAGGATGAATACTTACAGGCTCAGAGCGATCAGCAGGTGATGATTCTGCGCACCGATACACTCAATTCGTGGTGGTCCAGTCTACCGTTAGACTCTGAAGACGAAGCCGTCACCACCAAACAGAGCGTCTACGACGCCAACAACGACTAAGGAAGACTGATAACCAATCATGGCTATCGAAGAATACACCGCCGATTCTTGGCCGGCAGATCGATGGCCTAATTTCTCTTTTGCCGAGATGCGTTGTTCGCATACTAGAATCTGTCGATTAGATCCATCGTTTATGGATCGACTTCAAGGATTGCGGTCGCTGCTCAAAAAAGCAATGGTGATCACCAGCGGATATCGAGCCCCTAGCCATCCAGTAGAGGTTGGTAAGGCTCACCCAGGAACACATTCAGAAGGTCATGCTGTTGATATCAGATGTGGCAGCGGTGATGCATGGAGGATAGTTACTGCTGCTGGATCGCTAGGCTTTACTGGTATTGGTGTAGCTCAATCGAAGAATAGTTCTCGATTCATCCATCTGGACGATATCGATAAAGCCGCATGGTCTCGTCCTGCAATGTGGTCTTATTAAAGGAGCTTGAAATGGAATTTCTAAAAGAGCGAATCGGAAGCGTGATCAGTAAGAAGGTTGCTGCTGCTGGAGTCGGTCTCACAGTAGTCGAGACATGGCCCCAGGCTGCTGTTATCATTGCCTATCTCCTTGGACAGGCGTGGGTAGATGCGCGTAAGTAACCATACAGAGGCTTATGCTAGATGAGATTTTTCAGGGGATTTATTCCTCCGTCGTCGAAGCGCAGAACGCAATCGAACAGCACTACATCGGTGAGGTGACCGAGGATTATTTCGAGGCCGACGGTCATCCTAAGATGATAGTGGTCAAACTGCCAGGGAAAGATGGGCAATTAAAAGACGTACACATACCCGCTATTACTCTGGTTCCTCATTATGGCTTGGCTATTTCTGAAGTTAGTGTTGAGATGAAAGTCAAGTTGTCCAGCAGTGAGGATGACAAAGAACGAAAGGGCCACAAGGGCGGTAGAATTAGAAAGATTATTACTGATTTCAGTAATAGAGAAGGCGGTAAAGAATTAGCCACTATCAGTGTAAAGTTCAAAGGTAAAGAGCCACCTGAAGGACTCGCGCGAATCAAAGACAATTTGATTAAGTTTATTCCAACGTAGTAGGAGACGATAATGGCACTCGCAGATGCTTTTGTAGGCTTACCGATTGAGAGTCTGATTTTAGATCCACTGTTGTCAGCAGCTAAGGGTCAGGCAGCTCTTGCTCAAGTCACCTTGGATTTTGTCGAGGCTCTGGCTTTTGAAGAGAACGACGGGAAGGATAATTCAAGAACCACAAAGCTGCTAGATATCGATCTGGATCGACTGGCGAATAAGCCTGATGGGTCTATGACTCATCTTAATCAGAAGGTCCAGATGCCTCTGCTTCCATTGGTAACCATTCCGAACTTTAGTTTGGATACTATGGAAATCGACTTTATGATGGAAGTAAAGACTAGTGAGAGTTCTTCTTCAAAGGACAGTAGCAGCGATACCTCTTCTAGCTCTGTAGGCACTGACACATCCGCGAGTTTGTCCTATGGTTTTTGGGGCGTCAAGGGTAAGGTTTCCACCTCTGTACAAACAGAGAATAAAACGAGCGGTACTGTTTCGAGTAGCAAAGACACACAGCGCAGCTCTGATCAGTCGGCAAAATACCACATCAACGTGAAGGCTAAGCAGAACGAACCTGCTGAAGGAATGGCAAAGTTCACTCAGATTCTAAGCAGTCTCATCGAGCCTATTACTGTGACACAAGGCGATAATCCGGCCGGTGAATAGAACCGCTGACACGATAACGTAATGGTCCGAGATAATTGTGGAAGAGCAAATAGCCGAGCAGATAACGGCGTCGCCAATCGCCGAGGAGGCGATGCACATCCTTGGCGAGCTTTGGTGGCTGTTTATCATCGTTGCTGGTATTATAGTTTTCAAAGAAACTATCAAATCATTCGTGACAAGTATCATGGTGCTTCGATCTGGCACCTACGAAGTAGACGATGTTGTGATTCTAGAAGGTGTGCCGGCGCGAATCGTGAGGATGGGTATCTGGAAAACGACGTTCTATGTGTATCGACAAGTCGATGGTGGGAAACTTTTTCATTCAACTAGAGATATAATGAACGAGGAACTACCTCAACTTCATATAGAGATTCCCCAACAGAGGATGGATCAGCTTATCCCAGACGAGTTTCTAGGTAGGCCTGGGAATCAACCCTAAAGAACCGAAGAAAGTAGATATTCATATGTTCACTAAGTTGAAAATTTCAACGGAGGGTAAGTGATATGCCTGCTGGTCGTCCTGAAGATTATAGACGTAATAATGTAGCAGTGCCAAATGCAACTATGAAAGCTCTTGGAAGGAATGGAGGTGGACAGAGTCCTATGCCTCCAGGACTTAGTGGAGCTCCGCCTGCTCCAGCCGCAGTTCCTAGGGCTAGGCCGGCTGCTGGCGCTCCTGGTCCTGCTCCAGCTGCTCCAAGACCTGCTGCCGCTCCAGCTGGTAGGCCTGCTCAGGGTGCAGGTCAAGATATAGAGGCTAGGGTTGCTCAGTTGAGCCCTGAAGAGAAAGCTGATATACTGGCTTTTGCGGATGAAGCGGGTAGGTCTGGTCAGCCAATGAGTCCTGAGGTTCAGCAAATAGTTAGAGCTATTAGGCTCTCTAGCCCCACACAGGGTGGAGGGGCACCAGCAGCTCCAGGTCCCGCTCCGGTTAGGCCTGGTGGGGCAGCTCCACCTAGACCTGGTATGCCAGCTCCAGCTAGAGGCCCAGCTCCGCCGCCTCCACGAACTCCTCAAGCTCCTCCGCCCTCTCAAGCCGCTCCAGCTCCTCAGACGCCTATGGCTCCTCAAGGTAATGGTGGTGGCACTAGACGACGAGTCTTTCCAAGAATGTAGGGTAATATGACAGAAATAGTAACTCCTAAAAAGCCTAAGCCTAAAGCTAAGGCCAAAGCTAAGGTTCCTGTTGTAGGAAGTGTGGATACTACACCTACGCCTACTCCTACACCTACACCCACGCCTACTCCTACTCCAACGCCGATAGTAGCCCCAGCACCTACACCTACACCTACACCGGCTCCTACACCTACACCTACACCTACGCCTGCTCCTGCTCAAGAGGCTGCTCCAACCCCGGCTCCTACATTAAGAGAGTCTATTAGGGCTAGAGCTGGAGAGGTAGTAACAGGTCTTGGGATAGAGGATAGAGCTAGAGAAGAGGAAGCTAGATTAGAACTTATTCGAGAGAGCGCGCAAAGAGGTAGAGAACAGTTAGGTAGAGTCTTTGCTATAGATCCGGGAGGTCTATCTGGTGGTGCACAGAGGAAGTTTGAACTATTTGAAGCTGATGTAAGTAGGCAAAGAGTCGAGGCTCAGGTAGGTCTGACTGCTGAGAGGTCCGCTAGAGCTATAGCTAATCTGCAAGCCCTTACTGGGGCTGAAGTGTCTCTAGGTGAATTGGGAATCCAGGAGCGTGGACAGACTGAGGCTGAACGTGCAGCTAGAGAAACTGAGAGATTCAGGAGAGAAGAAGCTATAGGTAGAGTCCAGGCCGCCTCAGGGATATATGCTCCCACAGTTGCGGCAAGGGGAGTAGCTGTTGCCGAAGCTGGCCAGGAGGAGGTAGAGAGATCGGCTCTAGTTAGAGAGTTTGAGGAAAGTAGACAGTTTGATGCCCAGACAACTCAAAGGGCGGATGAGTTTTCTAGGAGCTTAAACCTTAGTACAGAAGAGTTTTATGAGGGTGTAAGACAATTTGATGCTGGAATTGCCCTAGAAGATAAGCAACTTGAAACTTCAATTCTACAGTTCAACGCCCAACTTTTTGAGGATAATAGAGTCGCTCAGGCGCAAGAGGCTCTTGCTGCGGGAGGACTTGCACTATCTGAAGCTGAGTTAGATCAGAGAGCTGTTGAATTTTCACAAAATAATAAGCTAGATGTAGCTAGATTTAGAGAAGCTCAGTCTCAGTTCAGAGCTGGAACAGCTATTACTGATAGAGAGTATGCAGAGAACGTTAGGCAGTTTAATGCTCAAATAGGTGAGACAATTAGAGCGGCGCAGGTTCAGGAGGATATTGCTAATAGGGGCGTAAATCTTGGAGAAGCTGAGCTAAAGCAAAGGTCAGATGAGTTTATTGAGACTCATGGTCTCGATACTGCACAGTTTGATTTATCTTATAAACAATATAGATCTGGACTAAGTATAGATGATAGAGATTATAAGGAGCAAGTTAGACAGTTTAATAATACCATAGACGTAGATAGGGGTAGACTCGGCCTGTCAGAAGCTGAGCTAAATGCCCAAGGAATACAATTCTCTCAGAGACTTGGTCTAGATTGGCAAGATTTTAATGAATCTATTAGACAATTCGATGAGGGTATAGAACTTCAGGATAGGGAGCGGGCTGCTCAAGTAGATCAATTTGCTCAGGAAATAGGTCTTAGAACAATTACTGAGGTAGGGCAGTTACGTATTAATCAGGGAGAACTAAACCAGAGGATTCTGGAGTTTTCTTCTACTAATAATTTGGATCTAGAGAGGTTCCGAGAAGGAGTTAGGCAGTTTGATGAAGGAATTAGGATTGAAGATGAGCAGATAGCTAATCAGGTAAATCAGTTTACAAGAGATATAGGTCTTCGGTGGTTTGGTGCAAACGCTCAGGTAAGTGTTAGCATGGCTGAGCTGGAGCAAAGAACAGAGGAGTTTGTAGCCACTAATGCACTAGATAGGGATAGATTCCTAGAGGCAATTGTACAATCTAGGGAAGGTATAAGGATTGAAGATGCACAACTAGCGGCTCGGGTGGAAGAGTTTAGAGCTGAGCTGACTGGAGATCTTACTGAGTCTGTAACCCTTGAATCTATGGGAGTTCCTGTTGATAGGTATATGAACCCTGACGGGACTGTTAAGGACTTAGACATAGTATTTAGGGTTATGGAGGGAGTACAGGAAAATTTTCTAACTAAATATGGTAGACGTCTTACTAATGAAGAGGGGCAAAGATTACTTAGAAGAGAGCCGGTAGTAGTTAATACAGATGCTTTAGGAGCTAGAGCTTCTGTACAGAGAGAGGCAGAAAGAGCAGCTTTAGTTAGGGAAGAAATAGAAAGAGCCGAAGTGACTGGAGTAATGGTTACTGAAGATATAACTTTAGAGTCTTTAGGCTTTTCTATGGACGACCCTGCTATTACAACTGGGGATCCTGCGACTATATTTGAAGAGGCGAACAGAAATTTTTTAGCTAAGCATGGTAGAGATCTTACTACAGAAGAATGGAATAGTTTAATAGGAGGAGGGGCGGTAAGAGTTGAGCAAGTCACTGAGGAACGTAGGGAGTCTGAACGAAGAGCAGAAGAAGAAGAGAGATCAGCTAGGGCTAGAGAGGATCTAGAGCTGGGTAGGCTTGGAGAAGAGGAAAGACAATTTAACGTTGGTCTTCATCAACGTCGAATTGAGTATTCTCAAGATAGAATACAAAGACAGGTTGAGTTTGCTGAAACGCTTGGATTGGATGCAAGTAAGGTTGCAGAACAAGCTAGGGAGTTTGACGAGAACTTAAGGCAGAGAGATTACGAGTTTCGTGCAGAGTATAATCGAATGGTTGGAGAGTTTGCCCAACAGGCTGGTTTATCTGTAGAGCAGTTTGAAGAGTCTAAGAGGCAGTTTAATGAAGGAATGGATCTTCAAGATGAACAGCTTGAGGAAACTATTAGGCAGTTTAATAGAAACACAGGAAATCGACAATCTGAATTTGCTAAGACTAGTATGTTGGAACAGCTCCGCTTAACTTTAGATATGGATATAGCCCAAACTGATCAGGCCCTGCAAAGGGCTAGAGAGACTGGGACTTTTATAGATCCAGACACTGGAGATACTGAAGAGACATTAACTTCCAGACAATTCTATCTGGATAAACAAAGAGCTATAGCTGCTGAGACTGGGCAGTTCAGCTCTACTATAACCCTTCAAGATGACTTTGGTATAGATCCAACAGAGTTTCTAAGTCCTGCAGGGCACATAACCGACCAGTCACGTTATACTGAAGTAATTGATACAATAAGTAGTAACTTTAATGCTCTATATGGGCGCACTCCTACTTTTATTGAGGTACAGCAATTGCTGAGGGGGGATCAAATCTCTATAGTACGTCCTACTCTAATGGGTCGAAGAATGGATCTAGATGAAGGGCAGCAGGAATTCCAAGAGATGCTACAGGAAGCTGAGTCTAAGGGGTTTTGGGTGGATGAAGGAGGGTATAGGGTAAATACTCTATCTACTAATATAGCTAATGATGCTAGGGAGATGGAGAATAAGAGAATAGAGTTAGGTCTAGGTGATCTAACAGAGAGAGCTAGGCAGTTTGATGAAACTAGAACTGCAGAGGATAATGAATTTCTCGTAGAGTCTCAGCTAAGCAGGGATCAGTTTGATGAAGCGTCTGCACAGTTTACTCTTAGTATAGAAGCTAGAGCAGATGAGTTTGCTAGTAACTTAGGGTTAGAGAGAGATAGCTTTCTACAGTCTGTTAGAGAGTTTAGAGCTGGAACTCTAGGTGTAGTAGAAGGGGCTAGAGATATATCGGCTCAGGGCTTAGACATTGATATAACATATCTTAATCAGTTGAGAAGTACAGATCCTGGTGCGACCGATCTACCTGAGTTAGAAGCTAGAATTCTAGAGGATATTAAACTAGCTTTGCCTGGAGCTACTGAAGAGCAAGTTCTGCAAGTTTCTCGTGGAGAGACTGTTACTGTAGATAGTATGGTTACTCTACAGGGTAGGCAGATGTCTGAATCGATTAGACAGTTTGACAGAGAGATGTTATTGAGACGTACGGAGGACCGGACCAGGGTATTAGATATTACTACTAGAGAAAGTATGGAAGAATTAAGGTTGGGTTTGGAGGATCGTAAATTTGAGCAGAGTAAGAAAACTTTTGAAAGGGAGATGAATAGAAGAGTAACAGAGTTTACTCAAACTCATGGTCTAAATTCAGCTCAAGCTAAAGCTATTCAAATGGATTTGTCGGGGCGCCTACAGTTGTCTCAAGATCAACTAGAGCAGGAGATTTTAGAATTTGCCGCTAGGAATCAACTCGATCTAGCAGAACTCACTGGTCAGACTGCTATTGGAGGGGTTATTACCGCAGAAGAACTAGGGGTTCCTACGGGCATAGTTATGCGAGCTGATGGAAGAGGGCATGATCTAGAAGTAATGCAGCCTAGGATTAGCGCTTTGCAGGATTCCTTTTCCGCAGCTACTGGGCAAGAGTTAAGTGCTCAGGAGGCCCTAGATTTACTTGGTGGTGGAAGTATAGAAGTAGAAGGCTTACCAACTTTAGCGGCTAGGAGCTTAGCTGCTACTATAACCTCTCAGCAGATGAGCCTAGCCGCGGACATATCTAGGGTTGCTGATGAGCACGAGCTAAATGTAAGTGCCTTTTCGCAATCTATGCTAGAGTCAGATAGAGCCTTTGATGAGGCCGTATTACAAGCTGCTATAGATAATGGGCTTGAGGAAGATAAGTTTAATCAGGCGATTACTGCCTGGCGAGCTCAAGATGTAAACTCTAAAGCTGCCCTTAGGATGAATCTGTCTAATATCACAGGGCTTATGACTGGTGAGGGAGAAATTACACCAGAGGAGCTTGGTGTTACTCAAGAGGGTATATACGAGCCTGTGCTTTCGGAGATAACTATGAAGTCTCTTGGGTTTTCTATCACTCGTGGTCTTCCTTCTATTTTTGCTGATGCACGAAGGGAGGCGGGGATTACATCAACTTCTACGCCTCTAGAAGTTCAATACGCGCATAATCAGGCCTATAATACTATTAAAGAAGCTGTTAAGCAGCAGCACAATATAATTATTAATACTAGGCAAGCCCAACTATTAGCTGGCGGAGAGTTTGGGAACCCGCCTATGAAATCTATAGAGGGTCCGCCTATACCTGGTCAAGAAGGAGAGATAAATGAAGAAGTATTTGCCGAGAAAACTAGGCAATACCAAGAAGCTTTCTTCTTAGCTACAGGTCAGGAACTATCATTTGAGCTGGCACAAGATACTCTAGCTCCCTCTTTTGATAAGAGGGCCTTGATTGACCAAGATGTGCCTGGTGTTTACAGGTCTAGCCCGTCCATTGGAATCGGTGTAACAGAGCTACCTACTATGGCTGCTAGGCAAATAGCTGGTGCTTTTGGACTACAGTTAGATCAATTTAACACTGCTAAAGACCAGTTTGATGCAAACTTTGAGCAGCAAGTTAATCAAATTGCTAGAAGTTTTGAGATGGACGAGGAGAATCATGAATTAGCTTATGCCTCAGTGCAGTTATCTAATTTAACAAAGGAACGATTGACAAACGACCTAATGGATCAGTACGGAGATACACTCGATCGTAATGAGGCAGGAGTCCTTATAAACCTACTTAATGGAGGCTCTATGGGTTGGGCTCCAGAGAAATCAGGAGGTATATGGCAAGCTTTATCTACTGTAGGATTGGGTATTGCGGGCAGCTTCCTTGGACCTGCAGGAGCCGCGGCTGGAACCGCTGTGGCTGAAAAACTATTCTAGGGCCAATAAGGAGTTATATAAATGGGAAGAGGTAGAATTGACTGGAGTGTTCCAGCGCAAGCTTTTCTAGGTGCTTATAGAGAGAGCGGAAATAAGTTTCTAGACTTTAGGCTTACTCAGGAGGAGCAACGTAAGACTTCGGATAGAGCTGCGGCTAAGGCTATAACGAATCAAATGAAGAGTATACACGGGGATGGTTATACCCCTAGTGATGTAACTGCTGCCACAGAGTTTGGCCGTAGCAAGATGGCTGAGCTGCTAAGTCCAGAGGCACGAAAAATAGTAGAGAGATACATAGACAATTTAGGAGTTGTAGGACAGAGAACGGCCGCAGGTAAACGTAGGACGTATGAAAGTGGTACTAGGTTACGCTCTGAGGGGCTAGAAAGCCTGATGGCCAAAACGCCTGTTACGGGTGAAGGCTTCTTAGCAAGAGCTGAGGGAGCTGAGGGGATAAGACTAAGCCAACTAGAAGCAAAGGAGGCATTTACTCCTTATGCTGGAGCCACGCAAGCTGAAGGAGTCCTGCCGTTTGTGGGAGAGAGAGCCGGGGCTCTACGTACAGGCAGTGTGGAGATGGCTGATGCACTGGAAGGATTTCCTTGGCCCTTCAAAGAATTTAAGTTAGAAGATTCAGAAAATCTAGAGAGAATATACACAAGGAGTGGAGGTTTACCGGGTGGTTTTTCTTCTTGGTTGGCTGATATAAATAGGATAAATAAAAACAGTAGTGAAGCAAAGATCCTAGACTTTATTAATAGGCGAGAGGGGAATTTAGAGCTTGCAGCTAAATCTGGTTGGATTGATCCTGCATATATGAGTGCTAATATAGCAGAAGGCTACAATAGTTTGCTTATAGAAAGAGAAAGAACTAAATCTAATGCAGCTGAAAGTGCTGATTATTCAACACTGCTAAATAGTTTAGGGAAGGCTAGACAAAACAAAAACATAGGTCTTGCTCAACACGCTCTAGATATATATGGTAGAGACACTGGAAACAAACAAAGTAATTTGGCTAAGCAAGCTCTAATTACGACTCTAACCCCAGGCCTACCAAACATAGTTCATATGGATGCCGATAAAAGCTATGAATCTTATATGCGTCAAGTAATGATGTCTTTATTGAGAGGAGACATAAAGGGAAAGTTTAATGAAGATACTAACGAGTACGAAGCCCCTAACGTTAATGCAGTTTATCAGAGCGCCCGTGAATTATATAACACTTTTAATCCAGGGCAGCAAGTATCTACTACAATAGGTAGAGCAAGATCAGCAGAGACGTATATGAATTTGGCTAGCAGTATAGAAAACAGATTAGATAAGTTTCAGAGCATGGATGATAAGGTAGCGTATGCCTCTAAGGTGAGAGAAGGCCTTAATGCATCAGACCCTAACTTTTTAATTGGTATTAGGAACCAAATAGGGACGTTACCAAAAGAAGTTTCTGTGGCTTTATTTGGTGAGGCTCAGCTGTCCCCATTTATATCCAGGCAGGAGGGTGATCCTGGCACAGCATCCAATCAATTAGGACCAGCACCAGCTCTGCAAGGACCTTGGCCACAAGGCACTGATCAATCTACTGCTGTTGGTAGTACCGCCGCGGCTCAAGCTCCCCCTGTTGGACAGCCAGTAGAAGAACAAGACGACAGATCATTTGGGTATAGTCTAGGCGCGGGAGCGGCGGAACTTGCTAGAGAGGCTGTTACACCAGGCGGCATGTGGCCTCCACCTTCGATGTCTAATATTGGAGATGCTGTAGCTAGAGGCTCGAATGCGCTCGTAAGATTTGGCTCAGATGTAATAGAAGGAGCTTCTGGAGTAAATCCTAGGGAGGTATTAAGGGAAGAGGAAAGAAAGGCGAGGGACTTCTGGGTAGGAGGAACAGACAAAGTTTTAGAGGGGGCTAGCCTTATAAGATATGAAGAGATGAGGAAGCTTAATGAACTAGGCTACTCTAAGGACGATCTTGAAGTTCTCTCTTACAGAGAGATTAAGGATATTCTACAAAACAAAGTTCCTAGGCCTTCAGACTTTCAGACTTCTCGGCCAAAGGGATTCTTAGAGCGTTCAAGAGAGGTAGTTGAGCCTCTTATTACAAGCGCAGTAAGTAGTTTACAACAACCAGAAGTTGGGCCACAGGACTTAGGCTGGCCTCCTTTACAAGTACGTCTGAGGCTACAAGAACTAGGTTATAATATAGAGCATATAAGGAGTCTCTCCCCCGAGGAGATTAGTGCTATTGTAGAGAAAAGCATACCTGCGCCTCAAGCTAGGTAAGGGCACCTAATATGAATAACCAAAGAGACCCACTAGAAGAAGCTTATAGAATAATAAATGGGGACTTTAAACCAGCCTCAAATCTGGAAGATGCACACAATATAATAAACAATGTTTCCGCTCCTACCCACTTTGAGTTCTTACGTTCAGGCGCATCGAACACAGACACCCGTAGCTCTAGGCAGTATAGAACCTCCTTAAAGATGGACCCTAGGCAGAGAGCTGCTGAGCAGGCGGCTAGAACAGAGGTATCTAATAGTCTAAAATCCTTTAGGGAAACTGGAGTCTTAGATGAATTCAGGGACTATGAACGTAGAGAAGGAAAAACTCTAGCGGGATCTGAGTGGCTAGGAAGTATAGATACTACTTTTGAGGATCTACTATCTCCAGCCTTTGATCTTCTACAAGCAAGCCAATTTGCAACAACTGGATTTGTTCAGGAGCTACTTAGAACTAACTCTGCTTATGAAGCCTTTAAGCAAGCAGGCGTAGAGTTCTCTAACGCTATGCCAGGCTTAGAATCAAGCGAGGCGAGGAGGCCTTCTTGGGGGGATATACTAGATCCAGAGGGAGATGATCCTTGGGTCTCAGCTGTTGGAGGCTTTGCTTTAGATGTATTGCTGGATCCATTAAACTTATTACCTGGAGGTTTTATACTCAAAGGCATAAGTAAAATCCCTATGGCTTCTAAAGGCGCTCAACTATTTACCAAGTCTCGACCAGGCACAATCCTTAGACAAAAATTTGTAGCCGATGCTGATCTTAAAGATTTAGGTGAGCCCGGAGAGGCGCTTATACAAGTACGTAAAGAATTTGAGCAGAACGATATAGATACTGCCTTCCATGTAGTAGAGGCCGCAAATAAGCAGTTTGCTAATTCTACTCCGCACGAGAGAATGTTATTACGGGCCTACTTCGATCAACCTCAAATCTTAGAGCAACAACTTAAAAGAATAGTTGATGCTGGTGGGCCTATACAAGCAGACCGTATTCCTAGTATCCTTAAAACAAGGGACATAATAGCCGAGCAAAATGAAAGATTATGGACGTCCTCTGTTCTAGAAGGTTGGTTTGATTCTGCTGCTTTTAGAGAAAACTATATATATGAAGGCACACCTTCTAGGTTTAGTAATAGAGCTTTAGATAAACAAGGACGCCATTCTACTCCATCAGTTAGAGGAACACCTAAAGATCCTTCCTTCGGTAAGGCTAGAAAACATAAGGACATGACTACCGAAGATCGCATAACAAAAATTATGGAAGAGAATGGTATACCTATAGAGTTAGATATAGCAGCTACTCAAGTAGCTAGAACTTTAGAGCAAGCTAGAATTAGTAACTCTCGTGAATTCATTAAGGCCGTAGTAAGCAACCCAAAAATATCTGCAAAAGTTGTTGACGTTTTGCCTAATGGAAAGCCTCTTTGGTCCAATGATAAAATGTGGAAAGAGTTCAAGAACGATATAGAGAATACTCCAGGCTATAGTATATTAACGATCAAGCAGCATGTGCTAAAGAAGAAAGAATGGGTATCTGATCCTACACATGTTCCTGCTAAGGGAGAAGCTATAAGGAAAATAAGAAAGACTTTAACCCCAAAAGAAATACTATCTGGAGAAGCACTAGCTAAGACTAAAAAAAGAACCGTTGCTGCGTATGTACTCCCTACAGAAATAGTAGATGAAGTTAATCGTATGGAGAAACTTTGGTCTAGCGGGGATGAAATAACTAAACTCGTTAATACTGTGGAGAAGGCTACTAGTATTTGGAGAGGGTTAGCCACATTATCTACAGGGTTCCACGTGAGAAATTATACAGGCATGCTCTCACAAAACTGGCTTGCTGGAGTAGGGACAGATTATAAAAAGTGGTTAAAGGGAGACTTTCCAGTACCAGGGCAATTCTTGCATAGACATATACAAGCCTTAAAGCTTCAGGTTATGGACCAAGGGCCTGGTGCACTACCTAAGAGAATGCAAAAAGCCTTGAAGCTTCTAGGGGTTGAAGACTTAAATAAAGTAAAAATAGATGTTAAGTATGAGGGAAAGAATATATCCGCAGAAAAAGTCCTAGCTATGGGTAGAAAGGAAGGTGTCCCTCAGAGTGCTACTAGGTTAGAGAACTTACCTGAAGATTTTGAGGGCCAGTTCTTAACTAAATTTGAAAGGGCTTTAGGAAAGAAACCGGCTAAACTAGGCCCAGAAGCAGACATAACTCCAGTAACTAGAATGCTTTTAGAAGCTGAGCCTGGGGAGTCTTTTACTACTAGAGCTATCAAATGGTTTGGTATTCAAAACCCAGTACTTAAAACTAATAGAGCCCTAGGACAAATAGTAGAAAACAATGGTAGGTGGGCGCTGTTCCTAGATAGACTTATGAAGGGAGAAACTGCACAGAAAGCTAAGGCGGCTACTACTACCTGGCACTATGACTATAGGAATATAACGGAATGGGAAAAGAAGGTTATGAGAAACATCCTTCCTTTCTACGCTTGGATGAGGTTCAATACTCCTAGACAGTTTCACGCTTTAATGAACAATCCAGGAAAGTATGCAAAGCTACCTAAGCTTAAAGACGCTATAGAAAGACTCTCGCCTGACTGGGATGACATTCCAACACCTGATTACTTTGAAGAGATTCATGCTATCCAGACTGGCCGAGTTCGTAATGATAAGCCTTTATACTTAAGACCTGATCTTCCAGTACTAGATATTAATAGAGTAAACTTTAAGGATGTTATGTCTAATCTAACTCCTCTTCTCAAAGCACCTTTTGAGTCTGTGTCAAGAGAAGGATATAGTATATTCCTAGGCGGGAGTCAGGCGAGCTATCCAAGCCAGGTGTCTAAAGAAATTCCTTGGCTTTCTAAGAAAGCTCAGTTCGCTCTGGAGACAGCACTTCCCCCTGTCGGCAAGTATTATACTAGACCTACCAGAGCCGCTGAACGTGGAGAGCTGCCAGAATGGGCAGCCTCTGAATTTTTAGGGATTAAAATGATGGCCGTAGATACACGTAGAGTTACCAGAGGTAAAACTTTCAAGACTCGAAAGCTCGCTAGAGAGTTCAAACGTAAGCTTCGAGATGAAGGTAGAATGTCTGCACAAAGTGGCAATATAAACATTTTGAACTTTCTATCTAAGTAGCCAAACTTTAACTAGGTTGAAAATTTCAACTAAGTGGTCTACAAAGCCCCTGCTTCGGTAAGTATAGACTTTATAGCCTCTGGATCTTTGAAGTGAGTTATAGGACTAGATGTAGGAACAGCCTGGACATGAGGCAAGTCTATAAAATCTGTCCTTTCTCCTCCCCAAGTTAGGCCTACGTAGCTAGCTATAGCTCCATAGACTGGCCACTCAGGAGCTGTCTCTTCCCATATAGCTGTGCCGTTTACTATTGGAACGCTGTCAGCAGCAAGAAGGTACTGATGCCAGGACTCTCCTGGGCCTGCTTTAGTAAGATGCTTAGTGCCGGCAGGAGTTGTTTGGGGGCCTACAGATTCTAGTATATCTGCTAGGAACGTAAGGTTTCTATCCTTAAACGTTTGCATAGTGTGATGGATTTCTTTTATGCCTCTGGTCATTCTATAGTTCTTAGCTTGCTCCTCGCAGGTACGTAGTACACAGTAGGTATTTATCTCCATACCTTGGTCTAGAGAGATTCTCTGTAGCTCTGATAGTTTGATATGGAAATCTATAATTAAAGACTGAGCCTGCTTCATTTCGAGTCCTCCTTTGGTCCTCTATAATGTAAGCGTTTGTTTATTACATCTATCTGTACATACCCCATTTGCTCTATGCTGGATATAGCTTCGCCGAGCTGGAGCTGACTAGCGTCGTTGAAGAAGACTTGAGCAAGTTCAGACATCTCTATACTACCTCGCTCTTTGAGCATACGAAGAAGGCGGATCTGCAGACCGGCTAGAGGATTGGTACCAATGCCTGCGAATACATTCGGCATCTTAATCTCTGCATTCTCTAAAGCATTTATAGCGTAGCTTAGATCCTCTCCGGTTATGATCTTGCTATCTCCTCGAGCGGCTGAGTAGATTAGAGCTAGTTTGAATATATGTGTAGGCCTGCGTTGGATATAGTAGTCTAGCCTGGGCTCAGTGAAGAGCTGCTGAGTTTCGCTAGTATGACGCCAGTTGACATATAGATCTTCAAATGTGTCGTCTACCATAAACTCTCCATGAAGGCTGCGTATGTCTCCTAGGTCTAGGGAGAGCTCTTTACCCAAAGCCAGTTGCTCGTTCGAGATGTCAGGTTTGATTATCACCTTCTCTTTATCTTCTTCAAATATAAACACTACACGCGAAGTGAAGCCTGAGCCTACGGCTCCCTCTGGTAGAGCTACTTGAAGCTGGCCAGGTGTAGTAGCGCCAAGTAAGTTAGCCCATACATTAGGTATCTCTTCACGTCCTCGTTGGATAGTATCATACACGTACCTCTCTTCACAATCAAACCACTTGCATAGCATAGAGAGTAATTCTTTGGACTCATAGCCTAGAAAAACTGTGAGCTCTGTACTATATATTGTAATAGAAGCATGATGGGTCATACCCTTTCCGTCTGGAGAAGCCTCACCCGCCGCGTTTTGCTTAAGGGATTGTACTAGCTTCTGTCTGCTAGATTCATCTGCCGAGACTTCTACACCTATGGCATTAAGGAACTGCTTGCCTTCCCGCATAGCTGTGCCCTTGCGTGCTGCTGGAGGGCCTACTAGAACTATGTACATGTTTGGATAGAAGGTTTCCCTGCCCCACTTCAGATAGCATTTGCGCTGCAGTACAGAGGCTATAGTAGATATGGCTACCCATTTTCTATAACTAACTCTAGGCTCTGTATTATCTGTATAGTCAAGGAACCCATCTATCCAATTATGAACTCGCCTGTTCAAGATGAGTCTCCAGTTCTTCGGCTAGATAGGAAATGTTGGAGTCGGATAAGTCTGTGTCTTTAGCTTTCCATTCTATCATCTTCTCCTCGTCTAAGTTCACTCCTATCTTTGTGTCTACTGGAATGGAGAAAGACCTGCCTCGTATCGTGAGAGGGGTTTCAAGCTGCTTCTTAACCTGCTTAAAGATCTCAATTATTCTCTCATATCCAGAAGATATAGGTATCCAGTACCAAACGCTATCATGGACTGTGTTAACAAACTCTACCTCTGGAAACAACTCTTGGTTGTAGTATATATACTTAACCCCATCGTTGTTCATTTTAGTTGCGACAGCACTTTGGGGCCTGTAGTTGTAAGCCTTCTCAAATAAGCCCGGGCCCCATTGGTCTAGGAACCTGCGAGAGCGGCCGTAATAATTAACTAGAATTCTATTACGTTTAGCCAACTCATCTCGTATAGCTGCGTGACCCTCTTTGATGCTCGAGTATACAGTGTGGTATCTATTCCATATCCACTTACCCTGCTCATAGTCTAGCTCGTACTGGATTATAAAGTTGTCTATGCCTAGTCCGTAGTTGAGACCATGATTAGCTTTCTTACCATCCTGCCTAATCTCTGGAGTACATTTATCTATAGGAACACTATGCACTAAACATCCTGTAAGTGTATGTATGTCCACCCCTTCTTCAAGGGCCTCAATCATCTTAAGTTCACCAACTTCGTAGGCTACATATCTATTCTCCGCTTGGGCTAGGTCCTGGCATACCAGCACTCCGCCGGGATCAGACGCAAACATTTTCAGTACGTCATGTGGGATGTTTTGAAAGTTGCTACCAGTTCCCCAGATAGTTTTAGAAGAAGATATACGTTCCTGCTTAGTTCCTACAGGATTATAAGAACACCTAAACCTGTTGTCTGTGTCTAGATTAACCTCTAGGTATGTTCCCTTACGTTTCTCTTCTCTTCTTATCTCTAGTATAATCCTAGCTTCTTCTAGACCATGTGAGGCTATACGGGAAAGAGCCTTCTCATCTACAGTAGGCGTACTACCACCCTGCTTACGGCGCTTGGTGTATGGCTTCAGGCCTTTCACTACATAGAAGTAATTCAACAACTGAGGATTGCTGTTAATGTTTAGTTGTGGGCCTACTATATCTTTAAGGTCTTTATACAAACTCTCCAACCTAATCGTACACTCTTCTGCCTCACGCTTCATAGCAGCTGTATCTACAGGCAGCCCTCTATCTCCAGCGTACACCAACGGATGGACCAAATCTCGCTTGTCTATATACGTATTCCAGTTCCCAATAGTCTTGAGCTCCTTGGTCTGCTTAGGGAATATTTCAAGCAGTGTAGCTGCATCCATAGCATTGTATCTACGGAAAGAGTCCTCGTCTGAGAAAGGATTCTTTATCCATTCTTTCCCATCGTCCTTATAGTAAGGCTCTCCGTCGCAGTACACAGAGACTAAGAAGTCTAGACCTTTAGGAAAATCTGGAAATAGAATAGCAGCGGCCAGCATAGTATCATGTATAGGCCTTACATGTATACCATACTCTCTATACATAAACGTGCAATCAAAGGACAGGTTCTGCCCTACCTTATGCACTTTTTCATCTTCTAGCAGCTTCGCTACTAGCCTCATTATCTCTGCCTCTTCATCCGGAAGCCATACATCTTTGGCTCCATCTACAAAAGGAATACACATAGCCAGATCTGGATTGATGGCGAAGGCTATGTGAGACAGAGACTTACCTCTAGTTTCTATGTCATAGGCTATGGCTTCAGCCTTAGAACACTCCTGCAAAAAAGCCCTTACTGTAGCTATAGTAGGACTAACAGTAATGCTTCTATTCCTCAGCCTAATATCAGGGAACTCACACTCTTTCTTAACTCTAATCAGATCATATACTATAAAGTGTCCGGATAGATAGTTAGCCCCAAAGGCTTTCAATGTAGCACTAGGATGTATAGTAGGAATCACCTTCCGTCCAGGAAGCAGCGTGCTCTCAAGAATAGAGCCTCTCCATTTAGTGATACCTACCCTTCCTGTCAAAGCCCACATTGATATGTTTCCTAATGGAACTAGTATATTCGCACTAGTGTTCATAAGCCTAGACTTGAGAGCTTCTACTTGTTCCAAGACTATCTCTGTAGGCTTTACGTTCTTAGTCCCCATCTTAATGTATGGGGTTAGATCATCTCCTTCCGGGAAGAATTGACACACGTTGTCTAGTCTACATGTGTCGCGGTTTATTCCAGCCGAGGCGCAGAACTTAGTGAGCTGTCGCCCTGCCGGACCTATGAACGCACCTCCTCGTGACGACTCTTCTGCACCTGGAGCCTGCCCTATAAAGGCTATCTTAGTATCTTCAGGCCCTGCAGTATATGGAGCGTAGATCATTCTTATTCTCCTTTGGTGAAAATTTCAACTAAGTGGTTTCAGCATAGCTTGTGAACTTATCTCCTTTCTTATTAACGACTCGGTTGACGTAGGCGTTTCTATACTTGTCGTCTGCGTCTAAGTCGAAGCCAAATCCTCTCATGCCTACGTTAGCCGCAGCGAGGAGAGTGTTGCCACTGCCTAAGAATGGGACCATTATCTGGCCGCCTGGGACTACGAAGGTGGTTAGTATATCCTCCATCATTTCTATAGGACGTTCTGTGGGATGGACTTTGGTACTGGGAGGAGCTGGATGATACAGGAACAGGTTGTTTCTACCTTGCTTACGTAGGACTTCTTTGCCCTTACGGGCATACAGAAAGCACTCTACTACACCAGCTAGGCGTGTCTCTGGAGAGCGAGTTTGGCCTTGGGTAGGCTTCACCCAAAAGCCTGGGATATGGCACACTGAAAAGCCTACGCGCTCGAGGGCTGCACGCACCTCTGGATACCATTGGAAGCCGAACCAACAGATGACCCAACCGCTAGACATTAGGACACGGTAGGATTCTGTGAAGACTGTCTCAAGGAATAGAGGGTAGTCTTCTGGAGCTATGTCTGTATAACCTTCTGTGATTATAGACTCTGCCTCCTTGATACCCTGTAGGTTTATGGCATAGGGAGGATCTATCTCTATAACATTACACCCTGCATCGGGAACATCAGAGACTAGGTCAAAGAAGTCTCCTCTAGCATATGAGTTACATAGTCTGCGCTTTACACTCTCTGCATTAGATAGACTTTCTTCGGCCTCAAAGGCTTCAGCGGAGCGGGCCTCTTCGGCGTTACGGGTTATCTTGTACAACATACGTTTAGCTTCTGAGGCGTTCTTAGCTTGGGCTAGTTCGGGGTGGTTATCTAGAGCATTGGCCAGGGAGATGTCTTTAGACACACCAGACTTTTCTTTGTAGCCTATGAGCTTAGCTGTGTCTTCTAGGCTATGCCCTCGCTTCTCTTCCCCTGTCCCACCTGAGACAGCTATGCCATGCTGAGAAGTTTTGAGAGCGTGGATCTCTCTAGTTAGCTTGGCCTTGTCAGACCAGTCTAGATCCATGCGGTGGATGTTTTCGAATAGTTCTATTTCTTTACGGTCTAGATCTGAAATAGTTTTGGGGAATATACGAACTGGAAGCGGACGTATCTGGGACAGGACTGCAGCGGAGTATCTACGGCCACCAGCAAGCAAGAGGAATTTTTCGGGGTCCTCTGTGGCTTGAACAGCTAGGGGCTGAATGACTCCTTTCTCTTTCATAGACTCAGCAAGAACATCTAGGTCTTGGTATTTCTCTCTAGCTCTATTCTCTAGAATGATCTGAGTTGGGTCTATGTTGGCGAAGGTTGCTTCTGCTATCTCTGTCCACTCGGGCTCTTCAGATAATGAAGACAAACCTTGACTATGGTAATCGGTTAGGTCTACACTCTGAGACTCTTCATCCGCTAATTCTTCAGCCATTAGTATCCTGTAGTGTGGTTAGTAGCTCTTGCATTTGTTCAATGGATAACTCTTGAACCATACGTTGAGCTGGTTTGTCCTTGGGTTTAGGCTTAGAGCTAGAGTTAGCTTTAGACTTATGAAGCTTGGCTCTATAGAGAATGCTCTCTCTACGCTTAGTACGTATACGTATTATGTATTCAATTAGAGCCTCACTTTCTAAAAGTAATATACTTAGCTTGTTGGTTTCTAGGTCTGACATCTTATAGCCACCTTATATATGGGGAGGATCTATGTATCCTTCTGACTAAGCATTACAAACTCATTTATATTCCAGGTCTTAGTTACTAAAGAAGATAGTGTGCTTACTCTATCATGCTGGAGTTTGTAGGCTAGGCCTTCTATAAGAGCCTTATAGATATACTTACGCGAGCCATGAGGAAGATGGGCGTGTAGAATCTCAGCTGTTTCATCTGATATATCAAAAGTTAGACGCATACTATTTATCTATAAGGTTTAATGGGCCAGGTGAGGTCCTCTACCCTGTTGCCCACTCAAGGACGGTCCTCGAAATAGACACCTATCCTCACCTGGCCACATATAGGTTACCTAATCTACTGTATATAATGTGTAAGAAACTGTTATCTCTTCACCTTCTCTTACTGCTTTGTTAGTTTGTATTGCCATAGTGGAGCTTAATTCTCCTTCTGAAAGCGGGAGAAACCAAGTCCCAAGTACCTTAACCTTAATACAGTTTGGTTTGTTAGAGTGATTGATGAAGCCACCCAAAGGTGTGCGTATGTATCCATCTTTATAACAGCCTGTATTGCTCTTGTCTTTCACATGGCTAATTCCTAAGATTGTATCTTTAGGGATACTCCTCCTAGCAAAAACCCCTAAGCCATGGATGTCTGACTTTCTTATTGTAAGGTCACTTAGTAAAGCCTTATACATAATCTTTGCGTCTGCCTTTGGGCCCGCCCTATTCATCCTAGATCTCCCCGTTCTGATCCAGGACCCCTGTTTGAATAGAGCGGGCCTTAGACTTACTTGGCCTGTATGTACCTCCGGACGAAGTTCCTCATCTTACCTGGGTTCAGGTCATCCTCGCCCTCTCCCATGAGGCACCATCCAGAGTTACCAGTCATGTCCTCAACTTCACATGGCATGGAGATGCTAAAGCAGGCGCATACATCCTTGATGCGATTAACTGCCTTGACGTATGCCTTCTCGTCCACATCCTTCCACTCGTCATTCGGCACTGGGAGCCAAATGCGTATATCGTCCACACCGATCTGCTCACTAGCCAGGACCAGTGCGAGATTGTGAGTGGCAGGAGACTGACTCTTGCTCTCAGTCAGCTCGGCTCGGATTATCTCCAGCTTCGCTTCCTGGTTGTCGGGCAAGGTTCCGAACTCCATACTGTCATTCAGGTTCACGTCTAAAAGGCTCATCTTTTTCCTTCCTTGAGGTAAGAGTATGAACTAGCTTAAGTTACTTCGTTCGCTCTTCCAGCGCGAGAGTAGGGTTAAGGATAGTATCCTTATCTGTGTAAGAATCTGGAGCCGCTTTGGCTTTCTTCATCATAGCTCTAACGTCTGGCTCCTCCATCATCTCGAAAGCTCTACCGCCAATACGAGACTTAGCTGCATACCTCCCATCCATTTTAGTCTGGCATCGGTACTCCAACCCTCGAGAAGTTTCCTTCACACGCATGATGTAACACTCGTCGAACGGAATAGGTATCTTCTTAGCTAACTTCCCATACATAAGAGGACCGGACTCTATAGCGCCGGTGTATTCATCCTTCTCAAATCCTAGGTGAGCTGTTACTAGGACGTTACACTTCAGCGCCATTATCCAGCCTATCCAATCCACAGCGGTGAGCTGCTGGACTAGGTAGTCTTGTAGTTGTGGATTCTTCCCAGTCCTGGATCCTTTAGAGCCGCCTCTTCGTATGATCTCATACATTAAACTCTCGCTCCACCTAGACGCTGAGTCCAGTACGTATGTTCCT
>Ga0208030_1000720_pt1 | contig 21705 bp, 34 predicted proteins | sample MalvirDeepMed_M9_FD_184246 | JGI IMG/M metagenome (GOLD analysis project Ga0208030, IMG submission 184246) | Marine viral communities from the Global Malaspina Expedition - Malaspina viral metaG DeepMed_M9 (SPAdes) (version 2) | ecosystem: Environmental > Aquatic > Marine > Oceanic | place...
AACTTTTCTTTTGGAGGAGGATTTTCTCGATGATCCTGCTACCTGTTGAGGCGGTTTTGTCGTGTTATCCGCTGCACGGAACTTATGGGGTAATTCTTTCCTTACTCTAGCATCTACTTCTTCGTAAAAATCTGAAGAGGAAGGATTATACCCTTCATTCTTTAACTGCTGATCAATTGCCAAAGCTACTGCCGTTGCTACTTCATCTTGCCCAAACCACTCGTTACCTTTTGCCCACTCTACGGCTAACTTATCGTACTGTTGAGTTGGTTGGGCTGGCGCATAGCTTTGCTCTTCTTTATGATCCGCTGTTTGAGCCAGTTCTGCTTGCTGCTTTAAACCTTCAAGCTGGGCTTTCCTAGCTGAAACAAACTTTAAATCAGTCTTTGCATCATTTAAAGTATTCTGTGCTTCAAGAAGTTTTTCTTTTGCTCCATCATCGTAAGCTTGGAGATAAGCACTTTCCGCAAGTTTAATCCGCTCATTTAAAGCTACTTCTTTTGAACCTAAAGATGAAACCTCTAAATTTTGAGTTGAATTTTGAGCATTTATAAGTTCTGATCTTAATTTAGTTAACTCATCATTTTGAACAGTGATGACATCTTCACGTTCTTTTCTTTGTTTTACTAATTGCCGAATTCTTTTTTCAGCACCCTTTGTATTTATACCTTCAAGTTCTTCTAACTTTTCTGGCTCTTCTTCAACTACTTCTTCTTCTTCATCTACTTCCGGTTCTACAGTTTCTGCCGTAATAGGAACTTCGGCTTCTTCCTCTACTTCAAACTGTACCTTATCTTCTTCTGTATCCGGTTTATCTTTACGGTAGGATTCAACATCCATCTCATTCCAACCGTCCTTTTTATCTTCTGGTGTCATTTAATTTATCTTTCCATTTTTTACGTAGATTGCGAATCCACGTTTACGCTGCTTCAGTAGTTAAATTAAACATTGTGTCGAGATAAGCTGGATCTTCGACTTTCATGATAATTTGATCATCAAACAATAATATCAGACATATACCCTTATATACAAATTTATGTCCTACGTGACGGCCATAGGCAACAAAGTCTCCGTCTTTACACCAAGCACCGTTTGGAAACTTTGATTCTCCTTTATAAGCCGTATCGCCTACCTTTAGAACTCGACCAATAGTGGTGAGATACTTTACATCATCAGTAAATTGATCTGGTAATAGTATACCACCTTTTGTTTCCTTACGCACAACTACCGGACGAACCAACACATGATATCCCGGTAAATCTGGTAAAGGTTTCGGATCAGCTAATTTATCATCACTAATCCAATCTTCGTTTTTAATAGCGCCGCTAAGTCTTGCGTGTTGCATGGTTACTTATTATCCTCTTCATTATCAATATCACCATATTTATTAGCTATATCTTTGAGAATAGTTTTAGATTTTTCCATTCCTTCGATAACACCAATCAGATATCGATACTCATCATAAGAGCTACACACACCTGATGCAAGATTTAATTTAATCGTTTCTAATTCCTTTTCAATCTGTTGATCCAAAAAATATGTATCTATAAATTTACTTTCAGGAACCATTACAATCCTTTACTTCCGGTCTTCTTACCTTTTGCTACCCAGTCTTTCTTTCCTGTCTTAAAAGAATCATGTTTACGACTCATGCCAATACCACTCCATTGTTTGGTACGGCCTTGTTTAATGTTGTCTTGTGATTTAGCCATTATAATACTTCTCCTGTTATCTCGTAACCGCACCACCGCCACGCAGGGCTACACCAATCGAACCACCCTTCTTGACGTTCACACGACCACGACGGCGTTTGCCCCAATCACCATAAGACTCATCACGCCTCGCAGCCATTGATTGCGTCTTACCAGCTTCAGGACCAGTCCTCATACCAAGTGACTCATCTTCACGATCACGATAACCCTGTCCACCAGCAGCATACTTCTTAATCTTACCACCAGCCTTCTTCTTAACAGGACCACCCTTCTTTCTACGTGCAAAGGGAAGCACACCAGCCCTTTTCTCTTCCTGTGGATATAGACCGACTCTGGTCATCCCACCACGTTGTTTCTTGACAGTACCACCTGTCTTCTTCTTCTTTGCCATGCTATTTCTCCTTTTTGCATTATTTCCTAAATTAGGCGTTAGTTCTTTTGATATGTCACTTCTAGATATTGTCATTGTTATTTTGAATATTTCTTTCTAATTTTATTATAATGATTTTTCCAATCATTAATAAAATCTTCAATTGTAGCCTTGTTACCTTTACGTTTAGTTTCTGGACGTAAGTTATTCTTTACATTATTTCTAATTCCATCATCTTTAATATCATTTATTTTACGAGAACGGAATTGTCTTAATTCTCGCCATCCTCTTAATCCTTGCTGATGAACCATCATAATATCAAAAGCCGTTACATTTCCTTTTCCTAAATCTTGTTCTAATATAGGAAAATTCTCTTCAATAGATTTATCAAACAAATTTTGTTGAACATCTTCTTCCATTAAAGATTTTTCATCATCTATACCTAATTCTTTTGCTCTTGATGGCTTAAACATAAATAAACCTCTAGCTCTATCCGGCGATTTTCCTTTAACTATATTAGCAGGATTCAAACTAGATTCTATAAATGCTATAGTCTTTTTATCTATAGATGATATATAAGGACTATCTGTAAATATTATATCTTTTTTTGATTTAACTTCTGGTTTTGCTGGTGACTTTATCCCAGGTATTTCAACTATAGGTTCAATCCCTGTAGGTTTTAATGGAGATATAGAATCAGCTAAAGCATCAAGAGAAGCTAAAGGCGGTTCCTGTATTGCTGGTTCTGACGGTAGTACAGGTGCTGGAGGTGCTTCTTCAACACCTAATCCTTCTAACTCTGTTAAATCCTCACCACTAGGTTCAGATGGTATATATCCATGAAGTTTAAAAAACTTTTTCATCTGCTCTAGAAGAGTTGGACCTGGAGAAACAGGTTGTTCAGGCATTTCCTTTTGTTCACTCCACTCCCAAGGATCTCCTATAACTAGTGGATTTTTAACTTCTCCTTGACTGGCAAATCGTTCTGGCGTTAAGTCTACTTCTTCTTTTAGTTTTTCAATTGTTAATCCTGTTTCCTTCATTAACAATTTCATCATTTCTATAACAAACTTATCATCACGATCTTCCTCTTTACTTTGAGAAAGAACAGAACGATCTTTTTCCAGTTCTTTTATCTTAGCCAATTTCTCTGCCGCTTCTATCTCAAGCGTATCCTTTTTAAGATCCAATTCCTCTTCTTCAAGAGCAATGTTTGCAGCTTTCTGAGCAGCATCTATCTTCAATCTTTCTCTCTCAAGATTAAGCTGTTCTTTCTGAAGTTCCAAAGTCTGCCGTTCCAGATCTTCTACAGTACCCATTTCAGCCATACGCTGGTTGTTCTGTAGAATTTCCTGTGCAGCACCTCTGGTAATTTCACTGATAGCTTCTTCGCTACCTACACCAGCCTGTTCTACACCAGCTTCAAGCATCCCCGTCATTTGCTCCTCATACTGCATTATCATATGCTCTCTGATATTAGCTTGCAATAGCGGAACAATCGTTTGCATAATAGGATTCTGACCCAGAGTAGGATCATTTATAAATGACTCCTTTACAATGATATGAGCTTGGTGATCCTGACCGGGAAAAGCCTTTATAGGCAACCCTTGGGATACGGCGTTTATATCAGAAATAGGATCACGAGGAATAGGCTTTTCCTCCGGTATAAGAAATCTATCAGGATTCTCAATACCAGCCGCATCCAACATCGTGCTGTTTATCTCTCTAAGGTTGTACATCCCGGCAGGAGCTTGTGAAGCCATCTGCATAACCATCTGTGCCATCGCCAACCGATGCGAAGAAGATGGTACGTTTGGATCTGAAACAGGAATGATATCAACTCGTCCATCGAAATCATTCTTGAATATCTGTCCTTCTATATTTGGAATATCATAAGGATATTCATTGGGAAGGAAATCATAATTGATACGAGCTAGAATACGAAATTCCTGCCTTTGACTATAATGAAGACGTTTATGAATAGCACTAAAGAATTTAGTGGAAGCCTCAAGAAGAGCAAGGGTAGTTCCTACCGGACCATAGTTGGTAGAATCCGCAATGACCTGTTCCGTCGAATCGGCAAACTTCTGCCCAGCCGCTGCTACATACTCCAGCATCTTCATCAAAGTTTGTGAAGGTTCTTTATAAGGTAGTGGAATGATTGACTTTGTTAAATCAATACCAGTGGCTTCAACTTCCTTAAACTCACCGGGAGCAATAGGATCATTATCTCCTACAATCCTAACACCTCTAGATTTAAACCCACCAGGAAGATTAGCAAACTGTCCAGCATCGACAAGGTTACGTACAGCAGAAGTTGCCGTTGCTGTAAGATTACCTAGGAAATGGATGAAGCCAAGACCATAAAAACCGAACCCAGGAACAAACCTGTAATGAGTAAACCACATAAGCTTTTCTTTGCGTGGGTCATCTTCCCTCCAATTACGTCTTATACAAAGTACCTTTCTACTTTGTTCATCAATAGAAACAATATAAGGTAAGGCTACTGTAAGAGGATTTTCATCCTCATCTATCTCTTCTTCAATCTCTAGATAACAATGCTGCTCCAGAATAGTATATTGAGGTTCATCATCGTAATTAGGCTCAATCCCCATAATCCTATCCATCTTTGCTTTAATAGGTGTAGGCTCTACTGGAAGAGCCTCTGGTAGCCCTTGATCGTCATAGTGGTCAATAGTGTACATCCCTGCTTCGATGTCACGCTTGAGGTCGTTAGGAGAACGATAGAGAACATGAGTATAACGCTCCGCACGTTTAAGATCTGAAGCAAAGTTGGAAACATAAAACTGGTCGATAGGAACAAACTCACTAACCGGACGTTCAAACGACATATCAAAATAAATCTTTTTAAAAGCCGAACCAAAGATTGGAAGGTTAAACAACATTCGTTCCAATTCTTCAAAGTATTCTGCCATTTGATCTGTCAACTGGTAGTTCATGAAGTTCATGACACGGGTAGCTTGACGATCCTTTTCAACATTAGGACTACCAACTACCTGTACTTTTACCGGCCCTTTAGAAGGAAACAATTCCTGGGTTGCTTTTGATTGGAACTTAACGGCTGATTCAATTAACAAAGGATGAACGGCAGTACAAGCTCCTTGAAATGGTTCACTAGTTTCCTCAAGTTTAAGCCCCAGAAGATCAAACCCTTTTTCAAAAGTAGCTTCCCACTCTGCTCTACTTTCCTTATCAGCCTCAAACCCTTCGATAACTTTGGTAGCTATCTCATCAAGTTCATCTTCATCAAGTTCAGTTACGAGGTTTTCATTATGGTTATAGGTCATCTGTCCTACAACCTCCATCAAACTTTCAACCTCAATACCCCCTTCTTCGTCTGGAAGAATAACTTCTATACCTTCTTCGACAATACCAAGAGTATCTTTAGTACCGTTTCCCCCTTGATTTGCATAAGGGTTACGTTCTACATTTGTTATCTCAGCCATCGTCTTTTACACAATCGCACCTTTCAGGCGTACAGTTTTCGCAGTTACATTCAGGACCGCAAGATTCACATTTACAGTTTTCACACTTACACTTTTTTTCTGTCATTGTTAGGCTTTCCTCTTTTTACCTTTACGTTTTTTAGCCATCTTTTTAAAAGTCTTAGCAAGAGCCTTGGCACGACCTTTACATCCTGGTTTAGTTATAGGAGTACATTTCCCCTTAGTCCCACGTTTCTTTATGGATTTACTTACTTTTTGAATCCATTTTTTATCCTTCTTCTTTTTTTTCTTTACACTACCACCTCTTTTATGAGTTACTTTTTGATCTGTTTTATCTGCAAAAGCTTTAGCTTTTAATTTTCCTGCTGGTGTATATGGAAAATGTATGTTTCCTACTTTTGGCATAACTTCAATTATCCTCTGGTTACGGCACCACCGCCTCTAAGGGCTTTGCCTATGCCTCTTTGTTTTCCTCTAACAGAACCACCACGTTTACCCTTTGTCGTAGAAATACGTCCAGGTTTATCAGGAGGAGGATTCAACATTTCATCCCATTCCATATCTCTTACTTCCTGTAAACGTCTAACTCCTTTTTCATCCCCTTTATAAATATCTTTATAACCTTCAGGGTCGGTTTTAGGAATATACTTTTCCTCTCTAGCTTTTTGTTTTACACGTTTTATATGCCCTTCTGTTCTGGCTCCTGGCTTTCTCGGTAGTCTAGATTTTCTTATTTGTGCGGTAGTCGGTTTAAGAATACGTCTTGCGCCTTTAGCTAAAAATCCAGGTAATTGTCTTGCTGTTAAACGCAATAACGTACCGGCAATCATAACAATAATTGGTGCCATAAGATATTATCCTCTGGTTACGGAACCGCCGCCTCTAAGAGCAACGCCCATTCCTCTTTTATATTGTTTTTTACCTCTTCTTAAATGTTCTAAAATTCCATTAGCTTCATTAATATCTGGTGTAGACGGTTTATGGGGAATTTTAATATTATGAACAGTTGTAAATTTACCAGGATTTCTTTTATTTGCTAAGATAGCTCTAGCCCAATCATGATCAGTTTTATTATTTTTTTTCTCAGCCATAAGATATTATCCTCATAATTAAAATCTCCAATATCCTACCCGTTTGGGTTTGTATGTGTTGTCTTCAATCTCGTTAATTTGAAATGCATCCAATGGATGATCGACTTTCCAAGCATCCTTCATATAAAGAATAGCCATTACCATAGCATCTACTTGGTCATCATAGGTAGCGTTGGGAAAGGCAATAGCTTCATTGATTAGATCATGAGCAAAGGGTTTATCAGGAACCCAAATTCTTCCAGATTCAAGGAGCGGGGTAGATGCATTGGTTCGTGTTACCTTATCTCTATCAGGATTATATTCCAGAATAGGCAAGCCAGCCCTTCTCAAATCCTGTATAAGAGATTGGCCTGAAGCTTTCTTTTCAATAATTATAACATCTGGTTCATAACTATCATACATCTCTTGAGCGGTACTACGCAACTCTGGATATTCAAGTCTTTCTCTTTTGTTACTTAAAAGAATAAGATTAGGAATAATTCTTTCGGTTCCAAGGCTATCGGTAGCTATTTTATCGAATATCCCCCAAGTTTGAATAACGGAGTAATCGGCGCTAGTCTTGACGGAAAAAGCCGTATCACAGGTTTGAATAATAAAATCACAATCAGGCGGCGAATCCATATATTCCCAGATGTTGAACCAATGTCTTTTTATAATCCCTCCTTCTTCTGGAGTAGGATCTTGCATAAACAAAGACTGCCAGTACTTGGTTCCGTTTTGAGAACGTATCTCTAGCTCATCCTTCTTTAGAAGCCTGTCCGGTTTCCATTCGGGAAAATAGGAAGTTCCAGAAGGCATATCCAATAGCTCTGCCGAATCATCGTCCAGCCAAGCAGGGATCTTTATAACTTCCCAATCATCTATCTCTTCTTCTTCATCTGTTAATATCGAATCCTTTTTTCTTTTCTTTTCAGTTTCCAGAAGCCAGCCGCATATATCATCTTCATGGTATCGCGTGTTTATGATCACAACACTACCATTAGGCATTAAACGTGTTCGTAGACCAGCAGGATACCATTCCTTAATATACCTACGGCCAGCTTCTGAAAAGGCATCTTCTTCCGACATAACATCATCTAGAAGAGCAACGTGGCAACCACGACCTGCAATCTGTGAACGAACACCGGCAGCTATGTAAACACCGTTTTGATTAGTCTGCCATTTACCAGCGGCTCGTACATCAGACCTCAAAGTCGTTTCAGGAAAAATCTGTTTATATAGATCCGTGTTAACTATATCTCTTACAGCCCTGCCAAAGTCTGCCGCCAATTGATCGGAGTGAGATACGGAAAGTATTTCATGATTGGCGTGTCGTCCCATGTACCAAGCGGGAAACAGTTTGGAACAGATAACAGACTTGGAGGACCGGGGAGGAAGAAACACCATGATACGTTTGATGGTTCCTTCCTCGACCTTTTGTAGTTTCTTTGCAATCAGTTCTATATGCTTTCCCATCTTGAAATCGGAAATGAGAAACGGCACCATGAGTTTTAGAAATGTAAAGAAATCATTTCTAGCTTTAACCATAGCTTGTTCAAAGAGCCTATCCCGTAGTTCTATATAATCTTTTTTCTTAGCAGCAGCCATTATTTAATCTATAGATATAATCTTACTTCCTACGTGAACACCAATTTTTTCATCAACGTTTGGATACCCTTTAGGACTAACTGGATAAAAAACTTCTAAAGGAAGAAGTCCTTTTTCAGGTTTTGCCAAAATCTCTACTTCACTAACTATCTCACCAGTATCTGTATTTCTTACTTTAGCTATATGTTTACCTTCGCGTGTTATTGGAGGAAGTAATTGTGTAGATGTTTTAGGATTAGCAAGAGGATTTAACTTATATGCATCATTAGGTTTTATAAAAAAACCTGGAGCATCTGGTTGAATACCAGTTGACTTATCATGATGACCTTTAGGACTTCTCCATATTCTTTGAGTACGGTTATCTACATGCCAATTATATTTTGATCCTCTAGCAGTAGTAAATTTTTTTAATATTTTTGTTCCTAACTTTTTAACCTTTTTTCCTTTAGAAGTAGCTATGCTTCCTAAAATACTCGCTAAACCCATATCTTCATAATTAGGAAGGTTATATTCATATTTCCCTTTTGGTGTATCAGGACTACGGGTAATTTCTCCTACGGGTAATATCAAGTCCAAAATCGATATTAAGTCTTCTTGTGAAAATTTTAAATTTTCAGATGTCTTATCCTTTAAAGCATCTTCCAATACTTTTAAAGGTATAGGTTTAAGATCCTGTTTCTTTTGCCATTCATTTATTTCTCTTGATTGTTTAATCGGAGGAAAATTTTTAATTACAGCCATAACTACATCCACCTAAAAATAGCATAACAAAAAAGGGCAAAGATAATAACAATAATCCAAAACCCCACAGCAACCCAGCTATCAACGTATTCCGAATTGGAGTGGGAGTTGCCATGTAGAAATCTTTTAAAAGATTTAAACACGCTATACAATACTAAATAGTATACTTACAATAACTATAAAGCCGATAATAACAATAGATATTCTTTTAGACATAGTATCAACTTTAGCAAACTGTTTAATATATTCTATCATAGGTCTACTTCTTACCTCCCTTGATAACTTTAAAACCTACCACATCAGCCAGATTTTTAATGTCCTCTTCCATTTTCTCTTCAGAATCCGTTTCAGCGAAATTAGACATTTTAATTTTCTGTTCAGACTTATCAACAAACATTCCCAAATGCCTAGCAATGGTTTCCATACTACGGTTAGCGTTTGTGAAATCGCTGTCATCCATAGCTTGTTCGTAGACCTTAGAAACTTTTTCCAAAACTTTATCAGCATTCCAAGCCATCCTTCTCAAAGCCTCCTCTCGCAGGTTTTCTAATCTCTTCTTTATCTTCTTATTTGTGTGCAAGACAGCCCAAGCCCTTTGTCTGGTATTGGATTCAGTCTTCCCAAGAGCATAGCCAGCAGCTTTATAGGCATGAGCTATATCGCCTGTAGCCATATACTCCATACAAAATTTCTCCTGTCGAGGGGATAAACCCCCAACAAGTTGAGATCTGGTAAAGAGTTTCAGCCTTTGCGGAGGATTTTCTAGCATTCTTTCCTGTTTATATCTATAATTTTGATCGGGTGAATCTGCTTTAGAATAATCTCTAACCCGCAAACGCTGTCTCCCAGGGAGGCGGAACATCCGCCTATGAGCCTCTTTCCGCATATCTTGCAAATCTTTACCAGCGGAAGAGGATATTCTTTTATCACTTAGTTCTTTTATTGTAGCACGTAACTTTTCCATAGACCATTCGGCATAGATGATATGTGCTTTTCTATCTAAGTTCTTGGTATAATCCTGATCTGTGGAATTCATTTACCATTCCCATATCCCAGTTTGGTATTTCTTTTTACACCTTCATCATAGGTAAGGCATTCTATTTTTTTAACAATAACATCTTTATTTTTAAAATGGTTCATAAGACTTCGGACAATATCTTTATAGTTGGATTTAACATGATCCTTACAGCTTTCAATAGTAGCATAAGATTGTGTATATTGTATCCAACCCTTATCCTGTTGCAAAACCGGAGATAAAATTAAAACCGAAACAAAATAAACCATTACCATTTTTAATAATACCATGCATCACAAACAGATAAAATACTCAAAAGGAATAATTCATTCATTTCCATTTCTTTAAAAAAGTCTTTTCCATTTTGATCAAGGTATAATTTTTGTAATCGGTAAGCTTCCATTTCCTTGTTTCCATAACAAATACGCTCATCATTTAAAATACCTGCTTCATGTTGAATGTGATGAACCAACTCATGAAGGATAATAGAATTCTGTACAATTGGAGATTTCTTATCCAGATAAGTTTTATTTAAATATATAGTCTCAGTTTCATGATCGTAAAGTCCTGCCGCCCCTACATCTCCCTCTTTCTTAGTACATTTTTTATCTATCCATTTATTTTCTTCATCACACTCCTGATACATCCAATAGATCTCTTGTTCTGATATATATATAATTGCAGGATAGGTATCTACCGTTGGTAGGTCTGAATGAGTAGTTATAAAAATATTAAAAATAATAAGAAGAGATTTTAGTGTTGACATCTTTTTAAAAAAACCTTATACTATATGACAGCATAAGCATAAAAGGAGAAAAACTACTATGATGCCTATACCTTTTAATTCCTTAAACAGGGATTTTGAATCTATTATTGATCAGATGTTTAATACGCAACCTAAACGTACTCTGAAAGCTTTACCTTTTAACGGTATTAAATATCCTTGTGTACACTACGCTGGTGATTATATCGTTACTTTGGACGATACGCAAGAAGATGGTAACGATGACCATTACTTCTTTCACTTTCTCATTCCCGGTCATGATGAAACTTCCATAGAAGTCATGCAAAAAGAAGGATCGATTATCATCAAAACAAAGGATGAGAATAAAGATAAGGATGATACCCATCCTTTTACTGATTATAAATATTATAAAAAGGTTGGTCTTACACATCCCGACTTTGAAATTACAGAAGCTATCTTTAAAAACGGTATCCTTAGTTTATCCGTTAAAGATATGATAGCAGAACGGGAAAAGATCAATACAAAGATGATTGAAGTTAAGAATCAATAGTATATTTAAACATCTTTATATCTTCTTTAAAAGAGTCAGCTACCAGATCTATAGCCGGTTGGCTTGATTTGAAATAGCTGGCTCTTTTTTCCAGCCTTTCTCTCTTTGTCATTACTCCCCTATAGCTGGGAAGAGTTGTCTGTGTTAATTTGAAAACCTTGTTGAGGAGAGGAGAAGTATGTTCAAAAGAGAATATCTCCTTTACCTCCGATAGCCAGTTAACCTGTGGGGTTAATCTATGCCCACAGAAAGGGGTGGTGTGTAGGTATTCATAATCCTTGTCATCAGTCAGCCACTTCACAAACCCCCTGCTCTGGAGCCTGTGCTGCTCCCTGATAGCCGCCTTGGTATTCTTTATACCCCGGCACCAAGCAATACGATCTACCGGCCCTGTAGCAAAGAAATCAAACATATCGACCATCCTGTCAAAGGGGTTACGGATAACACCAAAGGTATAAAGTTTCTTCCATTCAGTCGGTCCTATTTTATTTTTAATGTCGATAGAATAACAAAAGAAGGGAAGTATATTCTCATGCTTCTTATAAGAATTAACAGGACAGCAATCCAGAACATAATCATTTATAGTTTCAGGAATCTGCTGGATTGAAAGTGGTATATCAACAAAGATGAATTTATGTTTTTCGTTAGCTATAAACATTAGCGATAACATCCTCTAAAGCTGCCATATTATCTTTATTGATAAATTGATTATTGCCAATATAAAAAGCATTGTTATGCAGGAATTCAGAATTAACAAAAGCTTCCGGCGTAGGATGACTGATAAACGGTTGACGTACTATATTGCCTACGAGGAACGGCCTTGTCTCTACACCGCTATCGGACAGGTGTTGCTGAAGCTTGTCTTTTTTAGCCCTATCCTTACAGACAAAGGGAAGAGCAAAGGATGAATTACCCCTTTCCTTTACAGTTCTAAACTCATCACCGTACTTTGATAGAATTTTATTAAACATCTTTAGATTATCTTTTCTAACATTAATCCAATTATCAAGATGCTTTAACTGTTCCAACCCCAGTACTGCATTTATCTCCACGTTACGCAGGTTATAGCCTACGGTAGGAAACAGAAACCTTTCGTCCAGATCAGGGTAGCTATCTTTTATGGTTTTAAAAACACCGGGACTAGCTTCCCTAGCAAGCCCATGAGATCTCTTCATCCTCATCAATTCATACAGGTCTTTGTTATTGGTACAAACGATACCTCCTTCTACGGTAGTCATGTGATGTCCGAAATAAAAACTAAACGTAGAGCCAATCCCAAAGGTTCCTACCTTTTGGTTATTGAACCTAGCACCATGAGACTCACAACAATCCTCAAGGATCAAAGCTTCGGGAAAGATGTTCTTTATTAGTTCTATATTTGAAGGAGATCCTAAGAGATGCGTTATCCATACGACATCTATATCTTTGGATTCCCTTATCCTCAACATATTATTCCTACAAAAACTATAGGTATCAAGATCTATATCACAATATTCAATATCATAACCAACCTGCATCAGAGGAGCGATAGTCGTTCCCCAGGTACACGATGGAACCAAAACCCTCATTGGAAGATTTGTATAAGATAACTCTGTGTTTGCCCTTCTCTTAAAAGAAACACGGGGATGTTCTTTAAACAGCAATTCAGCAACAGCATCCAGTAGCAGTAGGTTAGCACTGCCACCGGAATTAACAAACACAGCTTCATCCATTCCCATCCATTCGGCCCAACGTCCTTCAAACTCCTTCACCTTTTCACCGTTGGTAAATCTGTTATCTCCATTTATAAAATCCGTCATTACTTTTTTTTGATAATCACAAATAGAGTTTTTCATTAAAGGCCAATCTAAATTAGTCATTATGATGATGTCCTCATTGCAGCATCGTATGCTCTTTTTTTATAATCTGTTTTGTCATGTTTTAAAATTTCTATATCGTTATCTACCATATCGGATATCAATTGTTTTATAGATACGGTAGATTTCCATTGAAGGTTAGCTTCTATCTTAGCTGGGTTACCAAGCAATTGATTAATATCTATAGGTCTGTATAAGTTTTTATTTACTTCTATCAACACTTCTTCTTTAGAATTACGGTTGGTAGCCTTTGTTCTTTCACCAGTTCCAGACCAATCAAGGGCTACCCCTATCTTCCTAAAGGCTGTTTCCGCAAAACTCTTTACGGAATAAGTATCGCCGGTAGCAACCACATAGTCGGTGATAGCTTCATCTTTGGCATCGTTGATCATCATATACATTGCCCTGACATACTCCCTAGCATCCCCCCAATCTCTGTTAGCGTGTAAGTTTCCCAACTGTAGCGGTTGGTTTCTTTCAACCTTATTAAGCGCATATCGTGCTACGTAGTTGGTTATTTTACGAGTAACAAAATCCAAACCCCTACGGGGAGACTCATGATTAAACAGGATACCGTTTACCGCATGGATACCGTAAGCATTACGGTAGTTTTTAACAGTAAGAAAAGCACACATCTTAGATACGGCATAAGGAGATACAGGATTAAAAGGAGTTTCCTCTGTCATCTCCTTTATCCTACCTCTTTTATTTTTACCATTGCCATATAGCTCTGAAGTAGAAGCTTGGTAGAACCTGAAGTCCTTATGAAAGTGTTTATGTAGAGACTCCAGTAGCGTTATAACCCCAAGTGCATTTACTTTATGTGTTACTGTAGGGATGTTAAACGAATCGCCTACGTGAGATTGTGCAGCGAGGTTGTAGACCTGGATGTAGTTGTCGAATTGAATAAGGGTATGTACGGAGTCGTAAACAGTACGTACAAAATTTTCAATAGAACATCCATCCATAAGATCAAAGTGAATAAGAGTAAGATCAGGATGGTCTATCAAATGAGCAATACGAGATAGATTAGATGAGGAGCTACGGCGTATACCGCCGAATACTCTGATGTCCTTTTCTAGCAGATCTTCCGCTAGGTAGGAGCCGTCCTGTCCGGTGATGCCGGTGATGATAGCAGTCTGTTTCATGATATATATTTTTCTCCATCGGTATAGGTATCCTAAAATACTCCAGGTGGTTTATATTTACAAGACCTAAAATTTTGAAATTTATGTCGATGGGTATATAACCTTCACCGGCCCGGCTCGTTTTTCCTCCCCCCAGGCAAAAAAAACCCCTACCAGTATTCGCTACCGGTAGGGGCTAGTTGAGGGAGAACTGGTTACGCTACGAGTATGTCGTTTCCGGTAGCGCTGCTGGAACCTGCCCTGGCATTGGGATTGTTAGGATCTACTCGAACCAACTGAGGAAAGTAGCTCTTGCCCCGTTGGGTATTCATTACCCAAATGCCATCCTGTCCCTCGTACTTAGGATACACCGCGAAGTTAGAGACAGGCAGCTTGTGGTCCTTAGAAGCCTGTATAAGAGCAGCGTAGCAGTCCATAGCATTGTTAGCGTTAAAGGAGCCATTCGGCGTTGCCTTAAGCCCTACGTGGCTGACCTTTGGGCCGTCAAATTTGCCAGTCTTTTTGTTCAGGCTTTTAATCTCAACCTTTGCGATTGAGCAATTGCCCCGAAACTCATACTTGTTAACTGGCGCGGAAAACGAAGGATTATAAAGGCTATTCTGTGTGTTGTATGTGGTCATGGTGGTTATAAGTCCTTAATAGTCGAATAACCCGGTCAATCGCCGGGATTGACTTAAGTATATACGAACCGCCCGGCCAGTCAATATCTTTCGTAAACCATTGAAATCATTGAGCTTTTCACCCTTCACCTTATTGTTATAAGGGCTATTTTACGCCTATTCTCCGATTCTTGTTGTCCATATAATATTATTATGATCACCGACGAGATTGACTAGACACCTATAGTTATTATTGTATAACATATGCATATTAACACAGTAATATCAAGTACTTATGTAAGTAAAGGGAAGGTTTGAGGGGAAGGTATTTGTTTTTAAAGTATACTATATACCCATATTCTATACCCTTTCGGGTAAATAATAGTCAATCTATTTAAATACTTACGTTAGTTTCTTATAAGCTACGCCGATTCGCCCAAATCCGAGGATCGGGCTGTTGGCTAACCCATTGAAATCGCTGGTCGATTCGGAAGATTTGACATTCTGGATAAGATCGAGTAGGGTTGATCCGAGCCGCATAACAATCTAATAGGAGGTAATAAAATGACAGATAAGAAAGAATACCACGTTCTAATGGACGGTTTCGTATATGATAAATACGATACTTTTGATAAAGCCGCTCTTGGTAGGAAAAGGTTAAGGATTGGAATACAACAGAACATAGAAATTAAAGAAGATGAAATTACAGAGCTATATGATACTCTTAACAACATAAAGATAGAGGAGGTAGATAATGACAAATAATCCCTCATTTAGGATACTCGACAATAGAGGGTTCCAGATTACCTTTCCCAATGAATGGACAGTAAGTGTCATCATTGGAAAGGGAGCTTATTGTACTAATAGACATGATGAAGAGTTGGATTACACTAACTCTAAACCCTCTCCTAATGCTGAGATAGCAGCTTGGTATGGTGAAGGGAATGACCATAGATCATGGTATGTGTTCGATAGTGGGGATACCGTAGAAGGATATCAAAACCCATTAGATATATTAGCTTTCATGAATATGATAGCTAATAGGAAGTATACTCCTGATGCTGATGGTACTCATGATGTTCTATTAGAACGGAATGAAGAACGAAAAACTAACCCTCATTATTTGTATAAGGAAGCTACTAGTGAAGAAGTAGCAGATTATCTTAGCGATCAATTGGAAAAGGATAATGGTTATGACCAAAGCTAGTTATAAAGCACCAGCCATTGAGGAATTCTTAACGGATTTCTTAGGCTCAAATAGAGTAAAGACTATTGCACAAAATAAGTGTGTTAGTTGTGATAACATTGCAATGTTATTCAGAGATAACATTAGCAGTAAAGAGTACACTATCTCTGGTCTATGTCAGGACTGCCAGGATAGTGTATTTGGTGTAGAAGAAGATGACTTTGAAGATGAAGACTATGAAGGGAGTATTAATTGATGCCATCTTTTAAAACAGAAAATATTAAACTAAATAGGGATACAGAACGTAAGTGTCTATCATGTTATAGGACATTTATGTCTTGGGGAATTGGTAATCGTGTTTGCGATAACTGTAAACATACTAGCCTGTATGAGGGTAGTGCAGTAGCTGAATACCCTCATGGTCTAAAGATCTTTAAATCATAGGGAGATATATTATGCTTTCAATGGAACGTATAATAGATAATGATATTCGGAATTACTTTGAAATAATGCCGGAAGACTGGGTTAAGTTTTCACCTAAGTTTAAAAAGAATTTGGCTAAATATTATTGGAAAAGGATGCTTAATGATGCATGATAAAATACTATCTCTTACTTCAAAGATGCCATGTTATAGCATTAGTTTAGATGCAAGGTTATGCCATGTTGGAGGTACTTTGGTAGATATTCCAGGTACACCTTGTAATAAATGTTATTCTTTACGAGGGTATTATAATATGCCTACTACTCGTAAAGCTATGGCAAGGAGATTGATATTCATGAATTCTCCTAAGTTTATTCCTAATATGGTTCGACTGTTAGACCATAGTCATTCTTATTTTCGCTGGTTCGATAGCGGTGATATACAGTCTGAACAGATGGGAAAGAATATCTTAGATGTTATAAGAAAGACTAAACATATAACCCATTGGCTACCTTCTAAAGAATATAAATGGTGGAAAAACATACTAAAAACTAAAGTACTTCCAAGTAACGTAGCACTTAGAATAAGTACTCCGTTTGATGATACTAAACCCATCACTAAGTTTCCCTGTACTTCAACTACTTATACAAAGACAAGTAGTCTCGCCTATACAGGGTTTAAATGTCCAGCCCATATACATAAAGAGACTTATGGCAAGTATGAATGCGGTACTTGCAGGGCTTGCTTCAATCCAGCTATTAAGAATGTAGCTTATCCTAAACGGTATGAAAGCAAAACAAAATGAAAAAACGTATTCATATCAATCAACATAAGATTAAGTCTAACAAAAAGCATGGATTAAATGATCCTGTTATTACTGTTAAGACTTATAAATCTAATGATTATGGTCATCATGTAATGATAAAAGGAGAAAGTCATCTGATATATAGACCTGATAAACCACTATCTTGTGGTGCTACTGTATGGCTAGAAACAAATAGTGATGTAGTGGTACAGAAAAATATTAAGAAGTCATTATTACCAAGATATAAGACAGTTTAATTTATCTTTAATAAAGGGAATTTAATTATGTCTGATGGTCTTAGAATACATGGTGTACAGAACATCAAAGTAAGGCGTAGTAATCTAGGTAGTTGTGAAACAATAGAGATTGATATTAGTAGTGAGACTTGGAGTGGTCATAAAAGGGACTTTAATATTACTCTCTTCTCTCAAGATGAAAAGTTTCCTTTTAATATGGATACAATACCTAGTGATGTTAAGGTAGATCTATTCAATATTAAGGAGAAAGAAGAAAAGATATGCCAATAGACTACAGAAAAAACGAAATCATTAAGCATATCCGTAGTCTAATAGAGGTAAATCATGTTGATCCTTTAAAGGCTGTAGAGTATGCTACTCATACATACATTATACCACCACTTGAGCAATTAGAATTTGAAAGGAGAATAAAAGAGAAATACTTATCAAAAAAAGTCTGTGATCTTTATGAGAAACAGCAAACTAAAGATGATATAAATGGAGTAACTGTAAATGAACAAGGATAAAACCATTGTCACCTTTGTTTTTGTGGATATTATTATACGGAATTTGTATACTAATAGCCTTTCTTGCTACGAGATAGGAGTGAAATAAAGGGAATATGAAAGGACCAAAGAAAGAAAACCCTACTATAATATATACCGATCATGACCAACTCAGCAGACTTACTATAGATTATATTATGAGTTGTGCTGATGCTAAACACATAACGGAAATACCAATAGAACATATTAACGAATTCCTGCAACTCCAAGAAGAGGACTAAAGACTATGTATTCAGATAACATGATAGACTTACATCAACACCATACCATTACTAACCCCTTTCCTACTTTGGAAGGAACGGGATTAGATTTTGATATCGATACTACAGATATCTTTCTTCCAGAACCTTATGGACTACACACTCCTTGTTCTGATAAGAAAGCTATTGTTAAGCTGGATAAGGAAGGACAACCCGATGATTTCTGGGTAGTAGGTATAGACTACTATCACAAAACTCATAAGGAGTTCTTTAATACTATAGAAGAACAGATCATAAATCACTTTGATCCTAATCATTTACGCGATGTAAAGGTAGTTACTAAGTCATCTCGTAATGGACGCTGGGGTCTTAGGGATTATACCTTTCCTAATGTATCTGTTAAGATAACATCCAAACAGACTAGCTTTGAAACTAATATAGATCTTAGGATCATAGCTTGGAACGGTCTGGATAGTCTTACTGCTAATAACTATCTATTAGGAGCCATTGATAACTACTGCCTCAATGGTTGTGTTTGGACACAAGGTGATGAGGAAGACTGGACTAAAGTAAAACGTAGAAATTCTAAGCTGTTTAATATGGATTATTTTGCAGCAGAACTAGGTAATGCCGCAGAGATATTTTACCATAGGTCTAAAGAGTTTCAGACACTAGCTGATACCGATATTATGCTAGGTACTGCATATGACTTTATCGATAACTTAGATCTAACAGGTAGTAAAAAGAATGGTTTAAAGGATCTAACTGCTAATGAGTTTGGAGTTAGAGGTGCTAATCTATTCGCTTTACACTCTGCCTTTACCCAATACTCTAGCCATAAGAACGATCTTTACTTTAGAACTAGAAAGCTAAAGCATGAAGATAGTGAGCCAGAGGTAATGTTTAAAAGAGAAGAAGAGGTTCTTAATATCCTTACTTCTAAGGCTTGGAAAAAGCTAGTAGATTATAGCGTAGCAGCTTAAATTAGAATACCTCCCTAGACTAGGCATGGTAGGTATTCTTTATAAGGGATATTTACCATGCCATTTTTTTATAGGAGTTATAAATATCATGGAAGTATTTACATATACAGCAGATGCTTATAGAACTATTCAGCAATCATCAAAGGTAGAGTATTCATCAACCATTAAACTTACTGATGCCCAAATAAAAGAAGCCCTTGAAAAAGAGTTAGATGAATTAGATCATAACTCATGGGCTACTATAGAAATAGATGATACTACAGTTAATAACATCAAGACTACAAAGGAGTTTGTATAATGTCGGTAATGTATGATATTAAGAAGCGAGAATATGACGGCAAGTATAACGTATGGGTTTGGTTATCATTAGTTCTTAATAAATTCCAGCTTGAACCTCTCAGTACAAGGTGGATTAACATTGGAGTAGCTAGTAACTACAACAAAGCTAACTATATTATTAAGGAATTCTTTAAAAAGAAACTTAACCATTACAAAGATTATAAAAAAAAGGAGAATAAATAGATCATGTTAGAAGCATTATTCGCAGCCCTGCTAGTGTATGTAGGAGTAGACTATTACAATGATAACAACTGGAAGTATGTTGGCTATCATGAATGCAAACAGATAGGGACTATAGAACCTGGAAAGGCAGAGGTTCATCCCTTAACGGTAGAGGAGTTTAATAATAACTACATCTTATTCAAACAACAGAATGATGATGGTAGTTATACAGTTAGTTGTGTTAATCCTAAATAAAATAAAAAAATTATTGGATAATATACTCTGGTGGTTAACAGGTAATAGATATATTAAACCAAAGCATACTCCTAAGATTTAATATAGAGGGTCAGATAAGTTCTGGCTCTCTATTTTTTTTTGCCTATCCAGCAGCAATAGGCTAGTTTTTAGGGGGTATCCTATCTAAAAAGTAAAGATAGCCCCTGTATGGGCTTTAAAATGGAGCATAGGCCATGTCTAGATTAAAGATTAGAAACATTATTCAGGTGAATTGTTGGAAACGTGGGCATAAGATATTTAAAGATAAAAAGAAACAACTGTCTAAAAGACTTTGCCGGTCTAAAGATAAGTTAAAAGATTATCTATAGATTAATTAAGAGAATATGATGAATATAATCTATAGACTAGCTATAAACTAGCTATAGACTAGCTATAGTAGTCTCTCGCAGATCTCCCCCCATCCTACCATACCCGACGAGCGAAGACAAGGCCCGACGAGAAAAAAAAGATCTTGCGTTGCCCGACGAGATCGACTAGGCTCAGATCCGACGAGCAAACAAAATTCATACAGCCTCAAAGGGATTAACATCATGGCTAAGAAAGAAGATGATTAACAAACAATATCATATTATCAAAGATGCTCTTCCTGATGAGCTATGTGATCATCTTATTGTAGATAATTTTATATACAATAAAGATAATAAACTTAAAGTAATACCAAGTAATACTGATAGTATACTAAGTAATACTAAGATGAGTGTAGAAATGGTAGCTCATCCTTGTAAGTCTGACCTTGGTAAATTTTTTAAGCAGAATGCACGAACAACAAACAAAGAATGTGATTGGCATTTCCATATAGATAGAATTGAAAGCATACAGATTATTAAACTAAAGGAAGGAAGCTCCTATCCCTTTCATATGGATCTAACTAAACCTAGAAGGGGAAAGGGATTTCATCAGAAGCAACGTAAGCTTAGTTGTATTCTATCTTTAAATAATCCTTCGGAATATATAGGAGGAAATTTTAAATTACAGGATATTAATACAAAATCTATTAATAACATTCAATCTCAGTTAACAAAAGGATCATTGTTAATCTTTCCATCTTTTATTCCTCATTCTATGGATGAAATAGAACATGGACAAAGATATAATATAGTAACTTGGATAGAAGGTTTATCTTTTAGATAAAAGAATTATGAAAAAAAATATATGCATAGCGACAGGAGGATTTGATCCTCTTCATTCAGGACATATCTCTTATTTAAAAGCTTGTGCTGAATTAGGAGATAAACTTATTGTTGGACTTAATTCAGATGAATGGTTAGTAAGAAAAAAAGGAACATTTCTTTTACCCTATCATCAACGGTGTGCAGTATTATCGGAGTTAAAATTTATTAATACTGTTTATTCTTTTAATGATGACGACGATAGTGCTACTGCATTATTAAAAGATATTACAAATTATCATCAGGATAATAATACATATATCTTTTGTAATGGAGGAGACAGAACATCTGATAATATACCAGAGATGGATGAAGTAGAGAATGTTATCTTTGCTTTTAATATAGGAGGAGAAAAGACTTCTTCTTCAAGTGATTACTTAGATGCTTATTTCAACAACAGAAGTATTAATGAAGGGATTATAAATTTAAACATGAAAGATATTCAACCAGATTTAGAAA
>Ga0208030_1000746_pt1 | contig 21194 bp, 36 predicted proteins | sample MalvirDeepMed_M9_FD_184246 | JGI IMG/M metagenome (GOLD analysis project Ga0208030, IMG submission 184246) | Marine viral communities from the Global Malaspina Expedition - Malaspina viral metaG DeepMed_M9 (SPAdes) (version 2) | ecosystem: Environmental > Aquatic > Marine > Oceanic | place...
AAGGTTATTTACCAGGAACATCCCGCGCTGCTGGCAGGGTAGGGGCAGAATCTGCGGAATGGGCAAAACATTATGAAGACACATGGGCTAAGTTCCTAAGTGACGAACAGTCTGCCGGGGTTTCTATAGCTGATCTTGCGAAAAGGTATGGTGATGTTAGTGACGAGCTTGCTGGTGATGTTGTGGGTTATGCCCCGCATATTCTAACAGAGCTTGCTAAGACCGATAGAAGATTTAAGGGAATACATAACTGGTTTAACTTAAAGAAAAGACAGGGTGGTTTCTCTGCTCAAAGAAAAGGGAAGGGAACTATAGAAGGGCAGAATGTAGCAAGGAAGGCAGCAGGCAAGTCTCCTTGGTTACATACAAATCCAGAGTTATTAAATCTTCATAGGGCTATGTGGCATAACAGAGCCACCGCATCTTCAAGACTTAGGACTTCCATAAAAGACTTGGGTTCAGCCTCTGGTCATCCAAATAATTATCAAAGGCTTGAGTACGAATACTTTACGCCACAAGGAACAAAAAAGAAATCCTACTTAAAAAATGATTCTGGAGAAGAACTGTACTTTAGTCCAGACGACATAAGCGCGTACAAAGAAATGGATGAGATTCTAACCTCCGCTCCAGTTGCTAATAAGTACCTGAGGGGATGGGATACAGCCCAGAATTGGTGGAAGACGTATGCTCTGATAACTAGACCAGCTTACTATACTAGGAACTTAGTTGGTAACTTCTGGAATGCTTATGCTATTGCTGGGTTGAAAAATCCGGCACGGTATAAGGATGCTGCGGTTCTTCAGGCTAAGGCTTTTTGGGCAAGGTCAGGCTCAGGTAACTGGGGGAGTGGGACTGTAGCTGGAATACCAGAAGAAGAGGTCTTTAGGGAGCTAGTAAACAGAGGGGTTTACAACAAAGGTCAGTATGGTTTACATGGCGATATAGATAAGAGGCTAGTTGCTGACTTAGGGGATGCCTCTACCAAAGGCCCGCTTTGGAGGAGGGTTGGCGCGGTATTTGTACCGTCTACCAATAATCCCGCAGCCCAGGCTATTTTTAGGGCTGCTGGCGCAACCCCAGAAAACAACGCAAGGATGGCTGTCTTTATAGACCAGTTGCATAAACTAAAGGCCGGGAGCTTAACTGGCAAAGCAAGAAAAGATGCTTACGACAAAGCGGCTGAAATGGTCAACAAAGCTCTGTTTGATTACTCAGATGTTTCTATGGTTGAGAGGAATGTATTAAAGAGGGCATTCCCATTTTATAAATGGTCTAGGGAAAATATACCCGCTCAACTTAGGGCCTTGATGGAGCATCCCGATAGATACCAAAAGTTAAATATTGCTATAGAGAATATGCAGTACGGTGTAGATAAGCCACATCCTCAAGATGTTGCTGAGTGGTTAAGGGGAAGGTATCCCCTTTACCTTAGCGCAAATGCAAAGGAAGATATATACCACATCATACCCTTGTTAAACTGGCATCCTTATGCTGACTTAGCTCAGGTAACTAGACCCAAAGAGTTTATATCTCAGATGGCTTCTCCGTTCTTGAAGCTACCTATGGAATATTTCTCTAACTATGACTCCTTCAGGAAGCGAGACCTAAAGCAATACGAGGGGCAGACTGCTGATTTCCTGGGCGTGGATATGCCTGTTCATGTTCACAGGTTTTTAACTAACATAGTTATGTTGGCTGAGTTGGATAGGGCTAACCCGTATGAGATTTTTGGGGCGCAGATAACAGACCCCGATTCTGGCGAACCCCTGATAAAGAAGCTGTCATACGAGCCATTCTTTCAAAAACTCGTTGACCTGGGGGTGATGGAGGAAACCCAAAGGAAAGTAAAACATCCCACTTACGCTGAGTTAGAGTCTTATGCTGCTGCAAGATACCCCTCAGCGGAAGAAAGAGGAATAGTAAAGCAACTTCAGTCTAGGCTGGGTGTGGAAGCTGATGGTCATTTAACCCAAGATCAGTTATCTTTGTTGGCTGCTGAAGGGGCTAGAGAAACCAGACGAGATTTCCCATCTAAGGTTATGGATGAAGGTGGTAGGGAAGTGGATGTAGAGGCAACGATAGCTGACTCTAGGTCTAAAAGGCTTCTTCAGTTCTTAACTGGGATCAGGGTTTACGAAACAAAGACAGAACCCCAAGTGTACAATAGGCAGATGGATTTTATGACGGGCTTGACGGAGGCTGGCTACTGGCTAGGCTCTGCTGACGCAGCCAAACAACATAGAAAAGTAAGGGAGTTGTATACTTTTATTAAAAACTTTGAGGAAGACTTTGAAAGGATACAGGAATCAATAGATAGTAAGAGACAAAGATGAAAGCTATTCTAATTACACTACTATTACTAGCGACATCGTCCACACTAGCGGGGCCACCCAAAGGGATGGTGAAACAAATGATCCCATTCCCTGCAATGTGTTTGCCAGCGACAGTAGCAGAAAACCATTTTGCTGTTCTCATGGGTGCATTGATTACTGACTATGGTGTTCATATATCAATGACATTCAGTGCTAGTCTGGATCAGAGTAGGCGAGTCGCAATCATTGAGAACCCAGCTACTGGTTTGGCTGGTGTGTTGATGATAACGGATGAGCAGACCTGTATTGCCTTCTCAGGTGAGGATCGTCAGGAGTTCATCAGACCCCCAGACCATCCAATTGGTGAAGCGAATCAGGACACAAAAGCATAATGAACGTAGACTCAAGAATAATAACTCTAGCTCTCTTCCTCATTGCTCAGTCTGTAGGTGCTATCTGGTGGGCTAGTGGACTATCTTCTGAGGTTAATAGACTATCTGGTCTTGTAGACAAATCCGACCAGTTCCAGACTGAAATACAAAGGGCTGTCTCTGGCCTTGATGTCCTTAACTTTAAGGTTGAGGAGTTATGGAAGGCTATAGAGAGGTTGGAAGAGGCTGACATAGTATTGCGTGAGGTCGATAGCGAGATAATGGTTCAACATGAAACCATATTTGCTTGGTTATCTGAAGGCGAGGCAGAACAGACAGCTAAGGGAAACCCATATGACTGATGATGTTAGTCTTAGCGATAAGACTAGCGTTGGAATGCCTATAAGAAACCTTATAGGTTTAATAGGTACAGTTTGCGTAGGGGCATGGGGTTACTTTGGAATACTTGAGAGGCTTAATGTGGTGGAAACCAACCAGATACTTATGTCTGCCGATGTAACCAAGAACTCCATTTTCTCGGAAAAGTGGCCAAGAGGCGAGCTAGGTTCCCTGCCTGCTGACGCTGAGCAATTCATGTTGATCGAGCATCTGTCTGGCGAGTTTGAAAAGCTACTAAAGAACATTGAAGATGGTAACGCTCCGTTTGATAGGCAACAGGCGCTTACCCTGGACTTCTATCGGCAAAGGATAGAGGCTTTGGAGAAGAAGGTAGAGATACTGAAGGATAAGGTTGCACAAATTAAATTCAGCAATGGAGCGCACTAATGGAAGTCATGTTTGTTTTATTATTGTATATGAACGACAACTTAAAGGAGTGGATGGGGCACTATGAGAATGATGGTGGTGAGTGGGTTGAGATGGGAATGTCTGGATGTTTGAGTATGAAACGCACATTAAAAAGAAATGGCTGGAAGGATACGGCCTCCGGCAAGACGAGGTTCTCTTGCGAGAAGCGTACCGTCGAGCTGAAGCTGAACAAAGAAGGAAAGCCGGTCGTCGCGAGGGTAGTAGAGTGAAGCATTTAAGAGATATTAACATGAGCTGGAGTATGCACCTATGGTACGCACTGACCTTGGCTGGGAGATTGTTTCTTTTGTCATTGACTGCTGTGGCGCATGGTCTGTTACCTTTTATTTTTACGTCCAAGGTATCTGACGCAGTGCACAAGCTAGATGAGGAGTTGTCTTGACCTGGATAAGGGAAACTATCCATAACTTTTCCTGTATTTTTTGTAATCGCCATTGGTCAATAGCCTTAGAGCATGGCGCTGAACACGTTTTAATGAATAAGGAATTGCATTGCCCTTGGTGTGGTGGTAAACATATCTACTTGGCAGATGAGGACTTTAGGGGAAACACACATAGAAATAAGAAATCGGAAATTGAATGACGATAACAGAGGCAGCCCAGAAGAAAGTAGACCAGACCCTAAACGGGGAGGGTTTCTTAGGCGTACACTTAGAGGGTGGGGGGTGTTCTGGCTATCAGATAAAGTTGACTCCATCTTCGAGTATCCCCTCAGACGCAGCCATGATAACAGAGACAATCTTCTCCGATGCCACCTCTTTGGGGCTTTTGGGGGACGCGACGATGGATTGGATTGAAGACCCCTTTGGGTCTACCTTTCATTTCACGCCGCCCACTGGATCTCAGTCATGTGGGTGTGGTAACAGCTTTACTGTATGAGTGATGGGTGGTTCGCTGTACTAATGATGGTTTTGATACTAGGTATATCATTGGGCTCAGCATTGTTAGCAAACTGTTTACTGCTAAATGAAATATGTTCTTAAAGGAGACAACATGGAAAAATGGAAAGAGTTAAGCGTTGGAAGAAAAAGATTTTGGATGGCGGTAGGAGTTATTGTAGCGATAGCCCTGGTAGGTTGGGCCACAGGTTGGTGGTCTTCGCCAGAGGTTGTCTAACCCTCTCGTCGATAGGTTTAATAGGATGCACTACTTTGAAGAAGGCCGGTATAGTGGGGATAGCCGGAGGAACGGGTGCACTTGCGGGGACTGTCTTATCGGGGGGTGCAGTTGCACCGATAGTGGGAGCCACGACGAGTGCCTTTGTAGCCGATGTGGTGACAGCAACAACTCAAGTTGGGAATTCGCAGAAGGGGCAGGACATGACTAATTGCGCACCGGATAATTTTTGGAGCTTACTGGGCTCCTTAGTGGAGATGGGTGGATGGTTACTAATCTTAGTATTTGTAGTTCCGATGGTTCTGGGGTGGATTCTACCTGGGCCCTTGGAGAAGAAGAAAAAAGGCTCTGCATCGTGGAGTGGAAGGATATAATATCCTGCTCAGGGTGGGAGAAAGCCTCTGACGTTGACTGCCCTACCTTTAAGACGGTGGGGTGGCTTGTCTCTAATGACGAGCAGACCATAAAAATAGCCTCGACCCTAGACTACGCCGATGCTTTCGACGATGCTAAGGACGAGGCTAAACCCGTCGCTTACGGTATTACAGCCTTTCCCAAGGGCTGTGTAGTAGGGGTTGAATTTACCTAACTAACGCCAGACCTTTTCCCCTGGAAGGTCTTGGTTGATGCGGGGGTCAAGGAAGTCTTTGTAGGTTTCCCAAAGGGCTTCCTCATTGACTGACTTAGATGTTTTTATATTACCCTCGATCATCTTTCTCATGTTGTCAACCTCCCCATTCTCAATGCACTTCTGCATCGCAGCAATGGCTGACACCATCCCAGTTACACCCACCATACACCAGGGCCTACTCACCCTCGTCCTCTGCTTCTTAGCTTGGTCAACCCAGTGTATCCCACCAACAACCCACAGAACGTGATGAAGTCTACGTCTATATTGTTTGACATAGAGGCTTCAAAGTCACCACTCTCCTTGTCAAATCTAAGTATGTAGGCTCCCTCTACAGTCTCCCCATAGATGTCCTCCACACATTTTGAATAGGCTGCCACCTGGAGGTGGTACTCCTCATAGATTCTAGCTGAAGTCTTGAAGTCTATGACGGAGAACACACCATTAACCCTGGCTACAGCATCAACAGTTCCGGCATACCCATGCTTACGACTGTACACCCTCTGTTCCGCAGCCATCCACTCTACTTCATTCTGCTTTACCCAATCCCTAAAAGCATTGATAGCATTGACAGCTTGTTCGTTCTCTGGCATCCCAGGGATCTCAGCCTCGCCCAGCTTCCACAAGATAGCTTGCTCACACCATTCATGCACCTGCCTTCCGAGATCAATAGCCCCAGCAGACTTACGCTTGTAGGCTTTCTTAATCCCATCAATCATCTCTGTAACAGATAGCTCTGCCTGGGTGAACCGCTCACAGTTCTCCTTAAACCACTCAGCTCCCATCTTCACAGCCCAAGGCATTAGAAACTGCTGCTTGGCTATGGTTGTGCTGAGTACAGAGGTAACCGCTGGAACAAACACCCCATCATGGCTGTACTGATGCTTCGCCTCGTTGAATTCCAACTCAATGGATTCACCATCATGGAACTCTATCTTCATAATACCCCCTTAGACTTCCCCTAGAAGGGGAACTCGTCATCCTTCTCTGGTTTATTCCAGTTCCGCTCCCTCTTGGGCTCAGGAGAAAAGCTACTAGACTTATAGGATTGCTCCCTGGGCTCCTCCAATTTGATACCCCAATCAGGGTCAGTGTCCTTCTTCTTGTCGTTCTTCCAAAGCGCCCAGTTAATAGTTTCACCCTTCCACTTCATAGACCCATTTAATTTAGGGGCCCTAGGGTTATCAGAGCGGTTTGTCCAACCACTACCTCTTCCCTCTTTATGCTCAAAAGCCATTTGCTGTTCCTCTAGCTGTTGGTTGTGTGCCCAGCCTTGGGCGTTTTCCTGATCGTCAAGTATTTTAGTCCATCCATCAGGGTTGTGATACATCCATTCATCATCATTCATACCTTACGCAAGTTAGCAGACATCGTTCTCCAAATATCTATAATAACTTCCTCAGTATGGCGTTTGTTGTCGAGCAGTTCAGAATCTACCCAACAGTTTTCAGCGTAGGCTACATGATCCCTGAACTCCTGGGATGTAACAGCCTTTGCTTCCCTCTCAGCGACAGTACCCGTACCCTTCAGGAAAGCCTCCCCTCGAATGATGCGCTCCATCTTCTCTAACTTTTTGCATAGAGCTTTAGACTTAGCAGCCTCCTCATCCGTATGGGCTAGGTAGGTTATCGCTTTCTCTAACCTCTCTTCACTTATCACGTTTAAGAACCCCCTCGTTCAATGCCTTGAAGATTGTTTGCAAGCACCACCTCATCTGTGTTTCCTTGTCAAAGGTTCCATCATGGCAACCTGTGTGGCAGCCGTAGCAGACAGGGAGAGTAAAGTAATCTGACGCTTTCTTCCCCATGCCTGCTCCTAGCTGACTCACCCTTAGATGATGTGCTTGAGACTGAGCCCCGCAGTGTATGCAGGGCAACCCCGCCACCCATTCCAAATACTTCCTATCCTTCACGCTGCTAACGCAACATCCAGTATCTTACGCAGAGACTCATGCGAATTAGCAAGCTCGATTGTTTTGACAGCTACTTTAAGATCAATAGTAAAATGCTCCTTACCTAAGTCATCTGAGACAACCCTGTAGCTATCTAATCGGTCATGCACATCAGCTTCAACCTTCTTACAGTCATCCACTTCCAGATAATACTCGCAAGTGTACGGACCCCAAGTCCTAGCAGCAGAACGTCTACCCTCCAGGTTGTCCGTTGAACCTATCTTATAGACATTCTCAGGATGCCACCTGTTCCTGAAGATATACACATAACCCTCAGGTGGGTAGTCTATCTTAGACTGCTTAGGAGGCTTCCTCCCGATGTTTTTGTAAATCCTGGGAAGGGAATCCTCCTCCTTTTCTTTAGGGGAAATAGAGGAAACCACACTTTCATTGTGGATTAATTCCCAATGGTAGCCCCCGGCTGTGAGTGTCCCTCTCCACCCGCTAATAGCTTTACTGATTGCGCCATGGCTTGATTCACCATGACTATTGGGCCCTGGAGGGTAATACTGCCCTATCCAACGCCCAGCCTCAGTCATAGAGGGGAAAACCTCCCCCGTTTCAACACATCTAACCCTTATCTTATCCCCCATCTAACCTCCTAGATTTCACAGTGATCGCCAACACAAGCTAATTCCTGGCTGGCTGTGGTTACATCTGCAACTTCCTTAATGGACTGCCAATCAATACTCTTTGGCATACCCTTTTTCATTTCCTTGTACTCATCCATAGACAAGTCTTCGTAGGGAGCTTGCTCATATATATGCCCCTCATCAGAAGATGGTAGAAATGAAATTCCGTTGACAATATCCCAGTTCTCCCAGACCCAAGAGGCAACCTCTGCCCAGGAACCCTCTGGTACATAACAGGTCATGCTGGGTTTGTGTTCACACCAGTTGATAGCAAAGTGTTTCCATAGCTCCAACTGACTGATAGGGGTTACCTCATGTCTGGTTAATGCCTTTGCTGGAGACTTCATGGGGAAAGAGAACACCCACGCCTCTGAGTTATAGTTATCCTCCTCATAGGGTACACCAGCGTCCATGAGAGCTTGGGATATTGGATCTTTCTTGTCGTTCCTCACCCTCCTGGTGAAAAAGCTCGACCAACGGGGGTGGCAGCCACTGGCTGAGTCACAAAGCTGGCTCACCGTTCCAGACGGCTTAATACAGGTGATGGCAGTAGAGGGATTTATCCCCAGTATCTTGGCCCACTTCTCATTCACAAGCCTTGCCCAATCCCTAAGGTCATTCAAGTCCTCAGCAGAGCTGTTACGCAGCACTGGGGAATCGTATATGCCAGTAATACTAACCCCTAACAGACGCTCCTCCTCACAATTCACCGTCCAGCCCTTCCTTAGAAACTTGAAGTTTGTCAAGGTTGACTGTAACGTACCCAAGATGGTAGCTATCCTAACCTTATCCTTCAGGGTTTCCATAGTATCATTGGGTTTAGCCACAACCTCTGTAAGGTTGCAGAATTGCGCTGGTCTAAGGATTATTTCCGAGCAGGGATTACATCCAAAATCATGGTTGGGATCTCTCCTTTCGGGGAGCATACTTCCACAAGCCTCGCGATTGAAAATCCCACGCTCACCTGATCGACTTTCGTATATAGCCAACCATTCTCGCATGAAAGCGCCCATCTCTGGCTTTTCGGTATAACAAATTGAGTTGTTGGATAGACTTCTTTGAGGGTTCTCAGCGAACCAGTTTCCCATTTTGGCATGGCGCATCCTCTCGTCACTGTGGTTTGATAGGCTAATCAAGGAAGTCCTACGGACTCCTCCGACTACTACGCACTCCCCTATATGGCACATAGCGTCATGCACTTCTATAGAGTTTAGCTTTCTACCCTTTGCTCCTTTCCAGATGTTAGCGAGGTTGATGAGCATACGCTCAAAAGGCCAAGGCCCTGAGGCACGACCCCCAAAAGTTTTTAATGGAGCCCCAGACGGCCTGACTTTAGAAACATCTACCTTGGGAACCTTCCCACTGTAGAGTAGTCGGACGTACTCATCAAGGGCTGTTGCCCAACCCATCTTGGAGTCCCTTACCACCACAGTAGTGTCGGTCTCAAAGAACTCATCAGCCACTTCTGGGAGCTTGGATATATACTGTCTTTCAACAGAGTAGCCCAATCCTGTACCATTCATCTGAATGTAGAGGGATTCACCAAAAACCTTTACATGGTCAACAGGGACGTAAGCGCAGTTATACCCACAGATGTTGTCCCTATCCAGGGCTTCCCCAGCGGTCATAAGACACCTCATACTGGGCATCACTTCCTTATTAAAGATAGCTTCCCTTATTTCAGTGGTAATCTGGGGCGACAACTCGAACCTATCACCAAAATAATCGGAGTACCTATCTACCGTTTCTCCCCAGGTCTCTCTCCTTTGTAGCTCTGCTAAGTACCTTGCGTACCTAGAGATAGCAATGTAATCGTCATATACTGTCACTCTGTCCCTCCGTAGTTTTCTGGGATGTCAAAATCATCCTCTCCTTCTCCAACCAAGATCGGGGGGTTGGTCTCCCCTAGCGCTGCTACCAACAGATTCAATAGATCGCTCATGTTGACCAAGGCGTACATCTTGGAGCTATTGTACTCACCTAAGACAACGGTGGGTATCAAGTCCTCCCCAGAGCCTGCCTCAGCCTGCGCCATTGCCTCTGTAAGGAACTTTGACAGCTTCCTGCGGTACTTGCATTCAATCCCCAAGTAGGGGTGCTTAACGTCCAGAGGCGTCCTCCTGTCAGCCACAGGGATTCTCTCCCCGCCTGTCCTGAGGGCTACCCTCCGCTCGAATCTTTTCCAGTTTTTGTCCACGATAGACCTTTACGTCCTCTAGTTTCCCAAAGTGTTTAAACGCTGCCATTACAAACTCATGTAGCTCTGGGATTGTCTTGATGTATTCCCACTTAGCTCTTTTTCCTGCTGGTGTGTCGCTGAAGAGCAGCTCTTCCTTCCACCTCGATTCTCTCCTGCCACTCTCCTCTCGTTTCGCCATCTTTAAACCATAAGTCCATTTCGATTAGTTTTTCCTTTAGGACTTCCTTAAAGGGTCTAGTTACCCCATCAATAGTCATAGTGGAGTGTTTATCCACCCAACATGAATCACACATTGGAGATGGACTAAGCTGGGTGACTCGCTTGTAATCACAAACGGGACACCATGTCGGATACGTCTTTGTATATGTCGAGTCTGAATTCACTTCGTAGGGTCTCCAGTTCTTCGTTGGTGCAGAGGGTGCGAGCAACGTCACTTAGAGAATCTATAAGCTCATCCATAGCCTCAACGTGGGTTTTTAAAAGATTCTTTGCATCGTCCAGGGTGGTAGGGTTCCAGCCTTCCTCAGCATACTGAGCTAGATCACGTTTGGTCATGTCAAGCTCTACCGCTGCTTTCGTACAGGCTTCCTCACCATCCCTGTGCAGTGCTTTTATCCTATCTTCCACAGTTACAATCCTCAGTCGCTTAGTTTTCTTTCTTGAGTGCAAGATAGGCACGACCAACTCCCTGCCTAGAGCCTCTATGCACTCAGTCCTAGAGCCGTATACTACACCCGTTTCTAGGTCTATGATACTACCGATTGCTACGAGGTGGCTTACCATCCCACAGTTTCCTCATCTCCGCTAGACCTTCCCCAGCTTTCTTGGCGTTGTCCGGCCTCCAGTAGGGGTTGTCATGGCCTCGTTGCTTAGGCTGCGCCATAAGATAGTTTGAATCCCAATTAACGTGCTTGAATCCAAGACCACCGGAATAAACCTCTGCGCTCTTCGCGAATACTGCCTGACTGCCCATCTCCTCCAGATCGTCCTGGTTCATATCCTCCAGGTGAACCTCCCTAGTCCCTGGCCTCCAGTGTAGGCTTTCACCTACCTTGGGCTCAAAATTCTGTAGATCAAAGTATATATCCCAGGCCTCTCGCAAGATAGGGCTGTCGTTCCGCTCCTCTGGGGGGATCAAGTTAGAGATCCTCTCTATTTGAGTAAGACACCTGTTCAGATGACTCTCCTTAGGAACTGTCCCGTCCTTGCTTTTTCTTTGATTTGCAACGGCTTCCTTTAGGGAATTACGGACAACTTGCATAGAAGCGTTGAGTAATTGTTCTTTTCCTGGTTTCATAAATTGTTTCTCATATAGTAATAAGAGCTAGAACGTAAGTGTTTGATTAACAAAGGTTTCTAGTTCGTGTGAGTTTGAGTTGTAACCGCTTATACAGTCTAGCATTGTCGAGTTACCGCCTAACTCTTATTAGTATAGAGGGTGTAATGTTTCCGACATACAAATCATGAGGCTCCTCTGTGCCTCCATCGGATAAGTAGCAGAGACTGGAGCATAACCTTTGAGCCAGGGATAAACCGCCGTTAGCGTGATCGTTGTTCGATCTGGGCATGGGCCAGCCTTGTTATTGGTGGGCGGATAACTTGCGACAGTACCATGTAGTCTCCGTAGGGGCCGATCACATACGGCTCATTAGAATAACTTTATTTAATTGACAGATGTTGCAATAAAACAACACTATGAAGAAACGGTAGAGTGGCTAAGAAAAAGTTTGATCCCTGGAATGCAGAGGAATGGCTGTATACAGAATTTCTACAGGCTGCGGGGCCCATAAGTAGGGCCTGGGTAGAACGAGAATTCCAGAGGCGTAGGTATTTGCATGGGGGAAAGCCTGAGGTGCTAAATATGTGCCTTCAGAGGCTTGGAATAAGGGATGAGGGGCTGATGTTGTGTCCTCCGACCTAGATAGGGCCTCCCAGAAGAACCACAGACGCTTGAGGCGTCAGAGAAACCTAGTCCAGAGGGATTCCTGGGGAAAAAAAGGAGGCGGCCCCATGAGAGACCGCTCCAAGTTTGCCAGAAAGCCTAAATATCCTGATACCAAGCACTTAGACTAGTGTAGGCGTACCCAGTAGGTACTGTGTTACCTTTCTTATCGTGCATAAAGTCGCAAACGTACTCCTCTTTAGCTACTTGCTTTGCGTAGTACAGGTCATGGGCCCTAGAGTTGACCTCCTGACAGGCAGCCATAACACCTTTGATCGCGTCCTTGCTCTCTTGCATTTGATCCTCTTGTATCTCAAAGAGGGCCTCAGTTGCTTTGTACTGAGCCAAGACCATTATGTCTTCTACTCTGTCCAGGGCTCCGGTATCGCCGTCCTCGTCCTGCCCCATGCAGTATTGCGGGACTAACTGGTTCATAACAGCTTGAATTATTCCCTGCTGTGCATCTGCCAGCTTTCCAGCTTCGTAGGCACGATGTTTAGGGGTTTTCTTTTGAACATTCCAGGGGTTGTTCTTACCTTTGGGTAGCTTCATATATACCTCGTTCAGTCTAGGGTTTTAGGCGAAACTATGGGATAGGTCATCCCAGGCTGCGCCCGACGTTCACCGTAATTTAACTTACGGATGAAAACAGTAGATACACCAAACTCATTAGCTATTAGATCGGGGTGCGTCCCTTCTCTTAGCTCAATGTAGATTTGTTCAACTTCCAGATCTGTGATTCTTTTAGGCATACAGGGGTTTCCTCGATTACTTTGAAACCCTCACAATACCTGGGAACATAGGGTATTGCAAGGGCTCCAGGGTGTTTAAACGGTTTACTCTGAGCTTAGACTAATTGAGGCGTTGTCTATAGCGTGTAGGGTTATTGAGTCCCTGTCGCCGATTACGCCCTGACAGAAGCGGTATACAACGTGCCCTGCTCCGGCGTGCTTGACTAGACTCACCGCAAAATCAGTCGCGCCCGTTTTCGGGTCAGATATAGCAGTCAACTCTACAGCACCTTTCCAGGTTGAGATCCTGGCGGTCATAATGTCGTCAGACCGTCCAGTGACGGTTGAAACGGTATCTTTTGAACTGTTCTCCACTCCACAAAAGAAGTGGGAACCCTTGCGGGTGTATCCCTCGTCCTGTCTAGCTGAGGGGTCGTCGCAAAACTTCCGGTATAGATCTTTTTTCATCATACTCTCCCTGTCCGGTAATCGTATATAGCTTTCTGGATGTCTCGACACAAATCATCTAGCTTGTCTAAGTCTGTTAAGTAGGTGACAAGACGGTCGCCGTTCTCCTTTTTAATATGGAGTAGAGTGCCGTTCGATCTAGGTGTGCCTACCCTAAATTGTACATATTCTGGGTATATTTCAACGTCTAAATTGCTCATTCTGGTTTACCTCTATGACAGTGTTTAGACTTACTACCAGAACCGCATGGGCACAACTCATTCCTACCTACCTTAGGATATGAGCGTACCAGGGTTATTCCACCCCTACGGCTGCGTTGCCTTTTAACTTTGTATTCGTTCACTGTTATAAAACCTCGATTGCTTTAATTGACACATAACCATTATAACCATTATAGCCGTTCTGTCTAGTGTTTTTTTCCCAAATAAAATAATCAGGATACAGGCTGCAACAATAGACCTTTTTAAGGTCAGACTGCCAGACCTTGCGTTTACCGCTTTCGGTATGGGTAAACCCTGGTAAATTAACGTGTATTCTAGCCATTGCTGGGTTTCCTCAGATGTAAGGGCCACAAGCCCCCGGTATTACCGCGCCACAATTAGCGCAGCTAGTATCAAATTCTGACTCATTGCAACCGTTCCACCGTTGATAATTTTCACCAGTGTGGTCTCGATTACAGAAGTCAGAACAGAATTCGATATGATCTACAACGTCGCCTGTATTATCTTCTATAAGGTGTAAGTGCATTAGGCTATATCCCCCCGTTTAAACGGTGTGGAATTATTGTGTGCCCGAATAGCATCTTCATCTGACATAAACATATCAGAATCACAGTTTAACCAGGCCTTTTCACCTGTGCGGGGGTTCCAGCAGTACAGCACTCGAATACCTGAGCGCGTCATATAAGATGTTTCACCAGTTCCAGGTATCCAGGGAGTAGTGGGTTTAATGTCGTCCATATTGGGTTTCCTCTGTTAGTAAATAAACGTATAAGGCACACAATACAGGCTGCCTTATAGGTTTGTCAACTATCAGCTACCATCGGCACATTACAAGCTCCACAAACTAGCCCGTATGTTAGAAAAGGGGTTTTTGCTTGTCGCGCTACATTGTCGCATTCTGGGCACACTACCTTGATTAATCGACTGCCTTTTGTGCCTTTTTTCTCAATTGCTGGTGTTAATACCTCATGCGGGTATTTACCCAGTTCGGCGGCAATAGCCCGTAATTGATTATTGAGCACCGGTCCAGCATGGGTTGATTTCATAGGGCCCTCTAGTCCTATCTTGAGAGCTAAGCGTTTAAACGGCCCTTTATGAGCGCATTCGGTGCCCACAATACAGTGATCCATTTCATGTACGAGGGTTTCCAGGACGCCGTTGTTATTGTCGTCCTCAGATATAGCATCTGACAACACCGGACTAATAAACATTTCAGTCATGTTACCGGCTGAGGTTGACGGATTCCAGCACTGGCCTATAGCACCGCCTATTGATCCATCCTCGCGGGAAAAAGGTCGAGCCCCCGCCGGAAACCCAGTGGATACCCTAAAGTTTACCGCTTTAACATCGTGCGGCGCGAATACCACTGTGTTGATCTTATCAGCAGCAGCATTTAACCATTGTTCTCTGTTCATGATTTAAACAGTCCCCAGTATGTGAATATTAAAAGCCCAACAATAAGTCCAGAGAATACGATAGCGTGAGTCATGAGAAGTACACCAGTGCAAACAATGAGGCTGCCCCAATGAGCCCGAACAACGGAATAAGAAAGCTCGTACCATGCTTAATCTTGTCTAACGTATTATTCATAACAAGTCCTAATCAATTAACAGTAGCTGAATGGTAAAGACAACTATATATAGTGTCAACCTTTAATTGTCTACTCAATGCAATAGGTACAGTATTGGTTTCCTCATAGGTTTCCTCAGTAAAAGATATTCCTGTGTGGACACACGCACGATAGTTTAAACTAAGTTCCGGTTTAAACCCGAACTAATGAGGCAACCCATGAGGCAACCCATGCGCGGGTATCCATAGAGGCGGCCTCAGAGGTTTCCTCAGTGCGTTTAAACACCAGGACAGGCGCGGCCCGGGGGCGGCCCCCCTTTGCGAAAAATAGAATTAATTATATTGTATCCGCACAGCGGAGAGGAAACCCATAAAACATTAACAAACGCTTATGAACTATAGAAAAGACTATAATGGGTATACTCTCAGAAGCTAAGGCATCTCCCCCGATAGGGTTATTAGAGCCAATAACAGACTTTAACCTGGAGATAGAGATTTCTCCTGTGGATGAGCGCCTATATAGGGCTCTTGAGAAGGCTGAGCATAGGAGTTATCTGGACCGCCTAAACACTTGGTCTCCTTCTGGCGATAAAACCAGCACAGCTTGGGGACCAGTTCAGATAGATAATCCTACTATGGGCGATCTTTTAAGGTACAAGACAGGGAAAGACCCTGTAAAATCTGCTAGGTGGGTAAAGAAGAATGACCCCTTAACAAAGGATGAGGAAGCCTATATAAAAAAGTATGTGAGTTTATCCCAAAAGGATAAGAATAAGGAACTAAGGGATACTATAAGCAAGTATACCTATAACAGCATAGCTAAGAAATATATTAGGTACCTTTGGGAGGTCAGGTCTGGCAAAGATCCCAAAGCGTTCGCTACGTTATGGCATTATGGTCCCTCTTCTTTGGTTAGAAAAAAGGCTATAAACAAGGGCCAGATGGTTGATCTAGTAGATAAACCTTACTGGGAAGAATTTATAGATATGGCTTATATGGATGAAGTTATGATGGAAAGCACAGGCCCAGGAATGGCTCCCCCGATGGGAGGCCCAGGAATGGCCCCGCCAATGGATGATCCCGCAATGGGAGGAGGCCCACAGGATGAAGTGGGTCAACTACTAGAACTTAGGAGTCAAATTGACATGAGGCTCATGGAGCTTGGTGTGCCACCGGAAGCTATGGCTTCCCCTGATATTGCACCTCCTATGGCTCCGCCTATGCCCCCTATGGACCCTGCAATGGCTATGGGTGGGGGTGGTATGCCTATGGGCCCTGGTGGGCCTCCTATGCCCCCACAGGCAGGTTTATTGGGGTGAGGACTGAGAAGCAGGAAGCCTTTATAGAGGCATTCTGTCTTACTGGTAATGCTGCTAAGGCAGCAGAGATGGCTGGCTATTCTTCTAAAGCAGCCAAACAGAAGGGGTATGCCCTTAAAAAGCAGTTCACGCATGAGATCTCTGAGAAAACCAGGGATATGATGCGGGATGCAGTCCCTGGGGTTCTAGCAAAACTCCATGAACTGATAGAGGAATCCTCTTCAGACGCTGTAAAGCTAGGAGCCATAAAGGATTTCCTGGACAGAGCAGGATTAAAACCCGTAGAAAAAGTCGAACAGCAGGTATCTCACGTTGAGACAGCCTCTACTGAGGAGCTACGGAGGGAATTGGAAGCTCTTGTAGGTACGTCTAGCCTAGAAGAAATACCCGAACTGGTGAACTAGATGCCTGAAGGCTTTTTAGATGCTACTGAAGGCGGGAATGTTAGTGGACTTCTGGGTGAGATTGATGACCTAGATGGGATTCTTGACCTTGATTTCATCGCTAATATCCCAGGTTCTACTGAAAACACCACGTCTGTAGGCTCTGAAAACCCCCATGCGTATCAAGTTGGCTTGGATAAGCTGGGTAATCTTGCTAAAACTGGCCTAACTGTCGGAGCAACTAAGGCTTTATGGGGTATAAACCCGCTACTTGGTATAGCTGCCCATACCCCTGGATCATTCTTTAGAGCTGGGGCAAAGAAGCTGGGGGGTGGCGATCTAGATAAATGGGATAAGTTAGACCTTGCTACTGGTTTTATTAGTGCTACCCCACTAAGCGGTTTTATAAACAGATTTGTCGATATTGTATTCCCTGGAAGCACTACACTAGATGAGGACTAAATGCCTATACAACGCTGCACACTAAAGGGTGGTAAGAAAGGATGGAAGTGGGGAAAGTCTGGCAAGTGCTACTCCTCAAGATCAGGCGCAGAACGACAAATGAAAGCAATCCATGCAAGCCAGAACAGAACTAGAAAAAGCGGTAGAAATAGCTAGGGAGATAAGGACAAGAGAAAGGTTCAATAAGATTGACTTCTACGACCCTTATCCTTACCAACTTAACTTCCACGAAACTGGAGGTTCTGCTAACCAGCGATTGTTAATGGCTGCTAACAGAATAGGAAAAAGTTACTGCGGAGCCGCAGAAATGGCTTTTCATGTAACTGGGCTATATCCCAAGTGGTGGAAAGGTAGAAGATACCGACAGCCGATAGTAGCGTGGGCTGGAGGGGTATCGAATGAAACAACACGCGATATTGTCCAATATGAATTATTGGGTTCCCCAGATGACCCAGAGGCTTTTGGTTCGGGTGCTATACCCAAAAAACTAATAATAAAAACCGAAAGAAAACCTGGAGTCCCTAACGCCAAATCGGTCGCTCTAATCAAGCACGTTAGTGGTGGGAACTCTTCTTTATTCTTCAAAGCCTACGAGATGGGCCAGGAGAAATGGCAGGGTAGGAGTGTAGATTGTATCTGGCTAGACGAAGAGCCAAGCAGAGAAATATACTCTCAAGCTGTCACTAGAACTCTGGATCGTAAGGGTATGATTTTTATGACTTTTACTCCAGAGCAGGGAATGACAGAAACGGTTGCATCTTTTATGAACAACCTCCAATCTGGTCAATCCCTAACTAACGCTACTTGGGATGACGCCTCTGAACGAGTATTCTCCATGAACGGAGAAAGAGGCCACCTCTCAGAAGTTGTAATGGAACAGATCCTTTCGTCTTACTCCCCACATGAGAGAGAGATGAGGCGTAATGGTAGGCCCTCAATTGGTTCAGGATTGGTCTTCCCATTAGGAGAGGAGAAGGTAATAACTGATCCTGTGCATATAGAAAGTCATTGGCCCAGGATAGCTGCTATAGATTTTGGTTGGGATCACCCCACTGCTCTCGTATGGTGTGCTATTGATAGGGACTCAGAGACTTTCTATGTATACGACTGTTACAGGGCTTCTAAAGCCAGCCCTACTGTACACGCTTCAATTATAAAGCAACGACCTATGTTTATACCCATAGCCTACCCACATGACGGGAATCGCAGGGATAGCATGGGAAACCCAGGTCTTGCTGACCAATATAGGAATCTAGGCTGTAACTTTAGATTAGAACATTTTACCAATCCTCCAGCCTTAGGAGAGAATAAGGGCTCTAACTCCATAGAGGAGGGTTTAATGGCAATGTTACAAGCTATAGAGGCTGATAAATTTAAAGTGTTTTCGACGCTTGGGGATTGGTTTGAAGAGTTTAGAATGTACCACAGAAAAGATAATAAGGTTGTCCCAATTCGGGATGACCTCATGTCTGCCACAAGATATGCGTTTCAATCTCAGCGCTTTGCTATAGCTGGTGAAGATCCCACATGGACAGAAGATGTTAAATACAGGAATTATGGTATTATTTAATGGCTAGTGAAAAAATTACTGAAGAAGAGCTAGTAAGCAGGATACGGGGAGAAATCTCTGATTCTCTTGGTTATATGGGAGATGTAATATCTACCCAGCGCGAAGAAGCCATGAAGTATTACTATGGACTTCCCTTTGGAAATGAGGTCGAAGGTCGCAGTCAGTTCGTAGATTCTACCGTACAGGATACTATAGAATGGATAAAACCGTCTTTGATGAGGGTATTTGCCTCTGGGGATGAGATGGTGAAATTTTCTCCGCATGGCCCGGAAGACGTAGAAATGGCTAAACAGGCTACAGACTACGTTAATTACGTCTTTACAAAAGACAATCCGGGCTGGGAGATTATGTATTCTTGGTTCACTGACGCCCTGTTATCTAAGAATGGGATAGTAAAGGTTTGGTGGGACGAGTATGTCGAGGAACAGAGGGAAGAGTATAGAAACTTAGAAGAGACTGAGTTCTCTATGCTAGTGTCCCCCGATGAAGTAGAGGTTATAGAGCATACAGAATATGAGGTTGAGGGGATGCCTCGACATGATGTTGTAATAAAGCGTAGCTCTGATAACGGAAAAATAAAGATAGAGAATGTGCCTCCTTCAGAATTTCTTATAAGTAGGGAATCTAAGAGTATTCAAGATGCAAGGTTTGTATGTCATCGTGTTATAAAGACTCTTTCTGAGTTGAGGGAGATGTACCCAGATGAAGACCTTGAGGTTGGAGACCTTGGTGGGGGTGGTGATGATATGTCTGCGTTCTCGGCTGAAAGGCTGGAGCGTTATCAGTTTGACAAGTCTGCCAAGTATTGGGAAGGCATGGGTGGTGGCGATGACTACGGCGAGGAAGGCTTACGGACGTACTGGTTACATGAGTCTTATTTGCAAACAGACTTTGACGGGGATGGGATTACCGAACTCCGGAAAGTATGTACTGTAGGCTCTAAGGTTTTAGCTAATGATGAAATAGACTCTATTCCGCTTATTTCTATTACACCAATAAAGATTCCGCACAAGTTCTTTGGCTTGTCGGTTGCAGATCTTGTTATGGATCTTCAGCTCATGAAGAGTACGCTAATGCGTAATCTCATGGATAATATGTACAACCAGAATTTTGGACGTTTCGCAGTATTAGAGGGGCAGGCGAATCTCGATGATCTGCTCACCCAACGCCCTGGTGGGGTGGTTAGAGTTAAATCCCCCAACGCCGTAACGCCCCTCGCTACTCCTGCCTTGCAACCCTACTCATTCCAGATGCTTGAATACTTGGACGGGGTAAGGGAGGCAAGAGCTGGGGTATCTAAGATGTCTCAGGGCTTGGACGAGAATGCCCTGACATCTCACACAACAGCCACTGCTGTAAACGCTGTTATGGGGGCAGCCCAAAGTAGGGTTGAATTGATTGCCAGAAACTTTGCAGAAACTGGCGTAAAAGATTTAATGATAAGGATATATGAATTACTGTATAAGAATCAAGATAAAGAAAGAATGGTTAAGCTGCGTAATGAGTGGGTTCCAGTACGCCCTGATGTATGGAATGATAAGTATGACTGCACTGTGTCTGTTGCTTTAGGAAGTGGAAACAAAGATCAGCAGATGATGCACCTTTCCCAGATGCTTTCTTTTGCTGGGGAAGCAATGTCAGGTGGATTAAGGATTGTATCAGAACAGAATATGTACAACTTAGGGGCATCTCTTGTGAAGGCTATGGGCTTTCAGAATGTGGATGATTTCCTAACTGATCCTTCCACAATACCTGAGCAACCGCCAGAGCCTGATTTAGAAGAGCAGGCAAAGTTAATGGAAGCTCAAGTTAAACAAGAAGAAGTAAAGATAAAGGCTGCGGAAGTTCAACTCAAGGCCCAAAAGATTCAGCAGGAGTACCAGAAGTTAGCGGTAGACTCTAGATTAAAAGCTGAAGAGATTGGGATTGAAAGAGAGCAACGTCGAGCCGTAGCTATAGGGGACACCTAATGTTAAGAAAAGAAAAAAAACCGCAACGAAAGGACACTTTAGATGGTGAGATAAAACGATTAGATGTTGCAGCCCAAACTCCATTTGAGAAGGCTAGACGACGAAGACGTATTCATCAATCAAAACAACATAAGGTTTCATAAACTATAGGAAACACATGACACCAGAAGAGAGGGAAGGAAGGGCGAGAGGTTTAGTTAATGACCCGTTGTTACAGGAGTCATATACTATTTTAAGAGAAGATTTAATGAACCGTTGGAATCACAGTGGTTCTACAGATTCGGAGGCCAGAGAGTCAATCTGGCTTGCGATAAGACTGCTTGATAGAATTGAAGGTCATGTAAAGTCCATTATTGAAACTGGGCATATGAACAAGATTCTGGACAAGCAACACCCTTATATCTGATAGAGGAATTTAATTATGGCGGATACGCAGACTGCCCCGCAAGTCCCGGCTGGATTACAGCCAATACCCGCGCCAGGTGGAAGTGTCACCGAAGCGCAAGAAGCATTACTCAGCCC
>Ga0208030_1000749_pt1 | contig 21176 bp, 16 predicted proteins | sample MalvirDeepMed_M9_FD_184246 | JGI IMG/M metagenome (GOLD analysis project Ga0208030, IMG submission 184246) | Marine viral communities from the Global Malaspina Expedition - Malaspina viral metaG DeepMed_M9 (SPAdes) (version 2) | ecosystem: Environmental > Aquatic > Marine > Oceanic | place...
CGATTACATCGAGATGTTTTATAACCCGGTTCGCCGTCACGGCAACAACGGTGGCTTGTCGCCGGTGGACTTCGAAAAGCAGTACTTCACAAAGCTGTCAGGTGTCTAAGATATCGGGGGCTTGCCACACCTCCTGGGTATAGCGGCCTTCCGAATGCAGGGTATCCAACCGTACCATCAGCGCCAGGTCCTGGGTTTCGGGATCTGGACCGCTCTTACTGTGATCCGGGGGCGAGAACGCCAGCTGCAGGTGCCCGCTCCCTTCCCGGATTTTCAGGTTCGTCAGGATATCATGGGAGCAGCGCACCTAGGTTTCCGGGGTGTCGCGGAACCAGCCCGAGCGTTCCGGCCGGATGCGCCAGGCGCTCAGCCACACCCGCCGGGGCGCCGGCTGACCCAGGGACTCTATCAACCCCGCCGCCGTCAGGGCGTGGCAGTTCAGCCCCTCCAGAGGGTGGCAACTACTTTAAGCAGCCAGAACTAGTTGTACTGGCTCAGCGCTCAACTAAGTGGGCACTTCAAGTCCCCTTACAGTGAAATACCGATAGCCATGAAATAAGCTTGTTTGTTGGTGTGAGCGAAAATCCATTCTTTCTGGCACCATATCGTGCATACCATGACTAAACAAAAGCATCACAGCGTCTGGTACGTCATTTGGTAGATTTTGCCCAGTTATCCAATCCTTCCAGCGATACGCCATTAGGCATTCGTTCTGCAGTACCAATCGAGCATGCCTCGAAACAGACGGATTTGCCGATTCAAATCTACGGATCAAATCCGTTGCTTCTTCATCAACGTGGTTAAGCCATCCCCAAGACTCATCCAACGTCTCTAATGCTGTATCCAATCTATCACGCTCTCGTTTCACCGCTTCCCAGCGATCCTCGTCAGAGTCAGTTAACGCAGCAACCAGGCCACTAACTCGAGTACGCAGCCAGCCGGGCAATTCTTCTTGGGAGCCTTCAAGAACATTCTTAGCATGTCTGTACTCAGCGAAACGCTGGGACTGCCAGTACAGGTACAGCATGATATGTGCTCTGAATGCTGCTTCCCTTGGATCCTGATGTTCTCTCATGAATCGCTCGTAATGCCGGACCAATCCATACATCGTATGTGGGCCTACGACATCACTGAACTCGAACTGTTGTGCAATTTGGCGGTCCGCTTGTGCAAGATCATCTATATGAGGAATCGGAACACCAGCCCGGTAGGCAAAATTGTACATGCGATGCAAAGCTACCGTTGAAAGTTCAGAGCTCGGCTTCTGCTTGCCATCTTCCAGACCGCCACCAACATCAGGACTAATTCCCGGGAAGAGTTCTTCACGCCAATTGTCAACCAAAGTTCCCAAGGTCCGAGAACGACGATAGAAGCGGCGCTCATGGGCGGCGACTAAATGAAATGCTTTTACTACTGCTGGATGCAAATCGCCCCCATCATCCAAAACGGGCGTTAATGGGTGCATCCAGTCGAGAGGTCCCATTTCAGGATGTGTCCGATCAACGCAATCAAAGAACCCCGCAAACTCAACAATAACTTCGACATCGTTATATAAAAACTTTCCATCCGATTGAGTACAGACACCTTCCAGAAGATTGCGGATAAATCGTTTACCGATAGCTGCGCCAAAATCGAATCCGAATACTGAAATTCTTATAGAGCGTAATGGTGCCCCTCCAACTGACGCGACCTCTTCTACCTTTCGGCGAAATGATTGTTCTGCCATGTCAAGCCGGGTAGGCGCACCTGACATCAATAAACTGGCAGCAAGAGAGGTATCGCGTATCGGCTCGAAGATTTCAGTACCAGCACGAATCGCACCGTTACGAATCTCTTTAACCCAGCCTTTCCAATCCGTAAAAGAATCCTTAAAGGTTCTTGAAAAGGTTTCGTACCAAGGGCGGCCACCTTTACCGGTTATTGTATCCTTGCCAGCTTCGACCCCTGCCCCTTGCGATTGACCCTCAACTCCGGCAGAGAACTCGTCAGGGGTACGATGAACACCTCCCCCAAATCCAGACGCAAGGGGCGCATTCAATTCAGTGCCCAAACCGGAAAAATAAAATCGGTCAAAATGTTGAAAGTCACTGGACGCATCCGTTGCACGAAATACTGTCCACAGCTTGGCTACGTTACTTCTGGCGTCGCCGTACTGCGTTCCATTTATCTCGCAGCCCATTCCATCAAAAAAGAATCCCAAATTGAGCTCAGAACTACATGCTGCCTCTTCGGAACCACTTAAAATTCGCCTGCAGGTGTCAACCGCTCTTCCCGATAACATTGTCTCGTGCTTCCTTGCCTCTAATTACCTGAAATTTGGACTGCATTGTCTCGCTCCAAAATAGCCTAACTGCATTGTCTGGGTATATATGGACGTGGAGATACAAATCATCATCAGTGCGTTCTGGAACAAGGACTTCCTTTGCCCTATCTTCTCCCCTAATCCCAGAGTCGTATTGGTTTTGGGTAACACTAAGCTTCCATTGAACGTCAACCCTGCCTTTCCCTAACTCAGCGCAACATATAACACCACTTCCAGTCGAGTACCCATTAAAAGCGGCTGCATTCCCAATCCAAACATCGTCTACAATGGCCTCTGAAATAGGTCGTTCTGTATGATTATGTAATACAAAAGCAGCCTCTCTAGCAGTAAAGGTATAGTTCCACGCAATTGGACTTATAATTACCAGAACAAGCGCCACTTGCAGCCAAACAGGTAATGGATTTAGAATTTTATTCATTAACCATCGGCCAATCATTGATTTCCCTGCTCTATCGAACTGTCAAGTAACTCGACTAATGGTTTTTGCATACTAACTGCGCGCTTTGCCAGCTCTGAAACTTCCTCAGACGGTTCGGCCTCATTACCAGTTGCCATCTCTAGATACACATAAATTTTTCGATCATCGTCTTCCATAACACCGAGTTCATCAGCCTTGGCAAGATAATCTCTTACCTTTTGTCGTTTCACTGAGCCATTCAACCCCTCAAACACCTCGGGTGCATCCTTGGTAAGGCAGCTAATGAGTACATCTACCTCTGGGTTGCCGACTAATTCTGACCACAAATCTTCATCCACCTCCAGTATCCATTCGTCAGAATTACCAGATTTCGTAGTCAGAGGAGACTCAAAGGCCATTCGAAATTTTCCACTCTCCGTTCTCCAATGCCATGATTCCAAGTTGGCGAAAAGCTTATCGAACCAAGAGTGTTCCACTTGGTTTTTCAGTATCTCGATAATCTCCGGGCAGTAAAACCTAAGCAAACGCACATCTCGCGCCGGAGAGATGCAACACATTGCCGGAGCTAACTGGCGACTAAGCTGCTCCCCCTCAGAGTATGCAGCCATCCAAGCCTGACTGGCATCAGCCAAGGCGCAGATATCAGCCTGTTCATCTTGATCTAAATTAACCTGAATCAACCAAGGCCCCTCGCTAACCAAATGGAGCTGGGAATCGTCATTTACGAGAGGCCACATCTTTCCTGTTACCTGATCTAGAGCTACAGAACGCTCAGTCGGCTTGATGAAGCCAAGTTCTACAATCATGAAAAAATTCAGCTTCTCATCCGTGCTATCAAACCACTCTCTGGGCACACACTCAATCATGCATCTAATCCCCACTCACCATAAGTGATCCATGATTCAGTGCTCTTAACCAGCATTCCTTACAGATCTTTGGAAAAGCTTGAGATTCCGGACCAGCATTGCGTCTTATCGAAGCTTCCGCTAGTTCAGGAGCGCTCACGCTTTTACCACCATTATCAGCGAGGGCCTCCGGCTTTTCTGGGGGCCGAGATTGTTGGCCACTTCCGCTGCCCGGTGACCCACCAGAGTTGATCTTGATACCGGGCCCTGCCAGGGTCACGCCGCTCGGGTCCAGTTTCAGCAGGCTGCCACCGGCGGAGATGGTGAGTTCTGCACCCGCGTCCAGCACCACTTTGGCGCCTGCCTTGTGGTGAACTTCGGTGCCCGCTTCACTTAGCGTGCCCTGGGCGGATTTCTGGTGGAAAGTGCCACCGATGTTCTGACTGCAGTCGCCGCCGACAGTCTGTCGCTTCTCACCGTCCACAGTGCAGTGGTCGCTGCCCTTGATATTGCTGAACTCGTTGTTGTCCACCGTTCGGTGGCTTTCGTTCTTAACCACCTCGGTGCGATTGTTCTCCGTCAACAGGTCCAGGTCTTTCTGGGCATGGACGTAGATCTGTTCCTTGTCCGCTTCGTCCTCGAACCGCAGTTCGTTGCTGCCCTCACCCTTGTGGGTCTGGGTCTTGAGAGTGGTTCTGGTCTTGTGCTCCGGCAGCGCGTACGGCGGCGTGTTGGTGGCGTGGTAGGTTCTTCCGGTAATGATCGGCTGGTCCGGGTCGCCGTCCAGAAAGCTGACGATGACTTCGTTGCCGATTCTCGGTAACGCCATGAAACCATACTGGCCCCCGGCCCAGCCCTGGCTGACTCTGAGCCAGGCGCTGCTGTGTTCGTCGTTTTTTGAGTACCTATCCCAAGGGAATCGCACTTTGACGCGTCCGTGTTCGTCGCAGTGGATCTCTTCGCCTTTGGGGCCGGTGACAATGGCAACCTGGGGGCCGTCCATCAACGGGCGATGTTCGACCTGGGGCCGCCAGGTGCGGTCCGCGGGGATGGCGTTGAAGGCGTTGTGGTAGGTGGTGGCGCCGTTGTTGCCATCCTCTTCCAGGGCCTGGGGTTGTTCTCCGGTGTGGGTGATGCTGGTGAACAGCCATTCCCGGTTCAGGCGTGGGTTGTCGTGGTCGGTGAGTTCGACTTTGGCACCTACGGTGAAGTCGGGGCGGTTGCTCTGGCCATCGGCGATGGCGGCGTCGTTCCTGAGGGCATCGAGACGGCTTTCGGTAAAGGGCTGGCCACTGGCGTCCTGCTTGAAGCGGCCGGGGTAGTCGTAGTGCTGGTAGTCTTCCCGCTGGCCGTCCAGTTTGTCGCCCTGGTGTTCGTGCATCAGTGCGTAGGCGGGGTTCTTGAAGGTGTAATCCTTCATGGCCACGGAGGCGGCTTTCACCCGTTCCCGGTAGCGGAACTGGAAGACGGTACTCTGGCGGGTGCTGCCGCCGGCCTTGGCGTTGTATGCCACCGGCTCGAGCCTGGGGGCGTCGCCGTGGTGGTCGGCGATGATCAGGGCCGGTTGGTCGTTGCCTTCCACATCGCCGTGGTAATAGCGGTAGTGCCAGCCTTCTTCGGCGGCCAGCCGTTCGACAAAGGCCAGGTCGCTTTCCCGGTGCTGGACGCAGTATTCCCGTTCTTCGGGGGTGCGCTTGAGATCAAACACAGTATCGATAAGGCCCCGCTCTTCCAGCAAGGTGCGCACGATGGCGTCGGTGGCCTGGGTCTGGAAGATGCGGCTGTTGTGCATCAGGTGGAGGCGCCACAGGGGTGGCTGGACGATGACGTCGTAACGGGTGCGGCGATGGCCGGAGTCGCCCCGGACGAATTCGTTGATCACGCCGGTAAAGCGCCGCAGCGGAACGCCGTCCTGCCACATCACCAGTTCCACGGGCTGTTCCAGCACGTCTTCGGGGGCGATGTCGGGCGAGGTACTGGCCAGTTCCAGCTTGCAATGGCAGAGCCTGGAAAGGTACTCGGTCAGCTCGAAACGGGCGACCACGAACAGGTCTTTGGGGAGTTGGCCAAGGGTGGCCGTGAACTGCAGTCCGGTTGCCTGGGGCATGTCTTCGGTCCCTGAAGATGTCTGAAATTGGCGTCGTTCAACAAACAGCTCGTCCTGAGCTTGGGTGATTATAACGATCAGGCAGGAGAATGTAACCCCGGTTTCGCAAAGCCGGGATGTTGACCTCAAAACGAATCTGCTGCACCCTAATCTGGTTTCATTATGCAACCGGAGATGATTTGTGACCAACCATACCAATCGAGCGGTGATTCTCAAGCAGCGCCCGCAGGGCGAAATTCAGGAGGGTGACCTGGCCCTTGAAGAGCGGCCAGTCCGCGAACTGAAAGAAGGTGAGGTCCTGGCCAAAGTGCTATGGCTGTCGCTGGACCCTTACATGCGCCCCCGCATGAACGATGCCAAGGGCTACATGGATCCTATTGGCCTTGACGAGGTCGTCGTTGGCGAAAGCGTCGCACGGATCGTCGAGTCCCGGTCAGACAACCTCAAAGTGGGTGACCTGGTGACCTGTTACTCGGGCTGGCAGGAGTATGTAGTGTTCCCTGCCAATGCGGAGATGGTCTACAAGATTGAACCGAAGGACAACGTGCCCCTGCAGGCCTACCTTGGCGTTGCCGGGATGCCCGGACGCACCGGTTATTGCGGCCTGATGTACGTGGGCAAGCCGACATCCGGCGAGACCGTTGTGGTGTCCGCCGCGTCTGGCCCGGTGGGCACGGTGGTTGGGCAAACCGCCAAGAAAGAAGGTTGCCGTACTGTCGGCGTGGCCGGAGGCCCGGAGAAATGCCGGTATGTGGTGGAAGAGTTGGGTTTTGATGCCTGCGTGGATTATAAGGCCGGCAACCTCGAAGCCGATCTCAAGGCCGCCTGCCCCGACGGCATCGACATCTACTTCGAAAACGTGGGCGGTGCCGTAACCCGTGCCGTGGCGCCGTTACTCAACCCTGGCGCTCGGGTACCTATCTGCGGCTTCGTGTCCGCTTACAATGCCGAGGACATGGGGTCCGTGGAAACACCTTTCCACGTACTCAAGGCGCTGGACCCGGTGCCGGAGCACCGTTTCTTCCTGGTCACAGAGTGGCAAGACAAACATCAGGAAATCACCAATATCCTGGCGGACCGTGTGGCTTCTGGCGAACTCAAATACCGCGAGACCATCGCGGAAGGCCTGGAAAACGCACCGGAAGCCTTCAAGGGTATGCTGAAAGGGAAAAACTTCGGCAAGCAGTTGGTACACATCGCCGATTGATCCGGAAAACCTCCAGGGAAGGAGGTTTACCCGGCAACCTGCAACAAGACTTTCCCGATGTTTCGATTCTCCGCCACATAGGCCATGGCTTCCCCGGCCTTCTCGATAGGCCAGGCACTATCAATCACCGGATCAATCTGCCGGGCACTGAGCAGTGGCCAGACATGCTTATACAGGGCACTCATGACGTCACCCTTGTCCGCCACGGGCCGGGACCGAAGGGTTGAGCCGATCAGGCGATGGCGTTTCATCAACATCAACCCCAGATCGACTTCCGCCATACGACCGCCCATCAGGCCAATGAGTATGATGCGGCCATCCATATTCAATACTTTCTGGTCTTCGGCGATGTAGTTTCCGCCAACGGGGTCCAGCACCATGTCCACCCCGCCCCAGGATTTGATGGCATCGACGAACGAACCGTCCTTGCGATTCCAGACACCGCTGGCGCCCAGCCTTCTGCAGATCTCGAGTTTGTCGTTGTCGCCGGCCGTGGCAAACACCGGATTGCCGAGAGCCGTTGCCAATTGAATCACGGCCGTACCAAGGCCACTGGCCGCTGCGTGGACCAGCACTTTCTCACCAGGCTTGAGTGCAGCTTCGTGATAGAGATTCAGCCAGGCGGTCGCAAACACTTCAGGAATGGCCGCTGCCTCTTTCAGGCTGTAACCCTTTGGAACGGGCAACACCTGAACCGCAGGCACCACCACATGGGTGGCATAACCACCGCCCGTAAGCAGTGCGCAGACTTCATCACCGGGTTTGAGGTTATGAACACCCTCTCCCACCCTGGAAATAGTCCCGCTGACTTCGAGGCCCAGGATGTCCGACGCCCCGGGCGGTGGCGGATACACACCGGCTTTCTGCATCAGATCCGCACGGTTGATGGCGGTCCACGCAATATCAATAGCCACATGATTTTCGGGCACCTCGGAAGGCGCTTCATACGCTTCCCAGCTCAGTGTGTCGCCACTGACTTTGATGGCTCTCATCATCTGCGCTTACTCCGTGTTTTGGGTCAGGCTCAGGATACCGTCTGCTGGCCCAGGGTTGCACTGATCACTTTGTAATATTTCATTTGCAGTTCACTGAGCCGCCAATCTCCGGGTCTACAAATCTCCGGTGGTTGATGTATTAAGCGGCTTAGTAGACCGGCTGCGGCGTCAGCCTCCGCCGCTGGATTATCCGCGTGACTGGCATAGCGTTGCGCCGCTGGTACATATTCCGGGTAGGCCAGCCGGTCCGGCGCCAATGCCAGGCAGCCAGATGCCATCGCCTCCAATACCGACAGCCCCTGGAAATCATGAAGAGCGGTGGAGATAGCCACATCGACTTCGCCCAGCAACCGGTCGTAATCCGCCCTGCTCTGCAGGTATCCCCAGTTCACTATGCGCTCCCGGTGTCGCTCACGTATACCACCGAATGCCTCGGGCTCCTTGCGAAACTGCTCCCCTACCACACTCAACCGGAAGTCCTGGCCGGCGCCGGCAAGCGAATCCAGCAACAGAGACAGCCGGTCTGGCGCCTTGTCGTATTCCCAGCGGTGATTCCATAGGAGGTGGGGGCACTGTGCGTTGATCGGTTTCTCTCTTTCAACAAACAGGCGGTCTTCGATCGGCACGGGAACGACCTGGGATTTCCTGCCGATACCCTCCAGCAGGCCATCGGGCAGCCCGTCCGGCATCATTTCCAGGAAGTGGCGGGCACCACCCAGAAAGCTGTCCCGGTTCCACGCGCTGTTGAATAGCACTTTATCCGCAGCAACGGCGCTGTAGAGATTGACGATTTTGGGCTCGGCACTGGAATGCTGCCGGCCGGAATCCGGATAGGCGAACTGGTTCTCATGCATGTAGAGAATCGTGGGCGTACCCGCCAGATGAGGATGGAACCCCTTCAGGGACGCCAGATCCACCATGGAGGTCACCACCAGGAGATCATAGTGGGCCTTTAGCGCCGGCTCCTGCAGCCAGGTCAGTGCATTGCCGCGAATCCGCCAGCGGAAAAAGCGGGGCGGGAGCGCCAGCACCTCCCAATCGAAATCAGGCTGGCTGGCCACCAGTTGTTCACGCCAGCGTTGATGGCTGCCGGCGTCGTAGGCGGACAATAGTAAAATGCGGGGCTGAGCTGTCGATGGCATCCGCGCATTCTGCCATCATTCCCGGTTCGACAACCACACACTTTGATAGGGCTTGAGGGTCAGGCTGCCAGACAGATCGTCAATCTTCAGGCCGGAGATCAGGTCCTGCCACTGGTCGGTTCCTATCAGGTTAATGTCGCCAAGGGACACCTGCTGGACCTCATCGGTGATGTTGTGAATGCAGAAGATCGACTGGTCACGGCGCATGCTCTGGCGCCAGAAGCCGAACAGCTGCAAACCGAGATGGAGGGTGAACTGGGTAGCGTTGGGGTGGAAGGCGGGCTGCTTTCGGCGAATGGCAATCAGGCGCTTGAGCTCGGTGAACACGTTGTGATGATGGCTCAGCGGGTCCGCCAGCTCTGCTTCCAAAGTGTCCAGATTCCACTGCCCTCGGTTGATGGAACGCAGACGACCGGTGTTCTCAACCCGCTCATGGTCGTTCTCAGTGCCCAGCAGGCTGTGGATGTAGAACGCAGGAATCCCTTCCAGGGCCAGCATAACGGTGTGAGCGCAGATAAAGCGGTGCAACTGCCAATGGTCAGAGCCTCTCTCCGCTGTTCCCTTTAAGGCATCAAACAACGCCACGTTCATTTCATAGGGCTGATCCTTGCCATCTGGCGTACGCCGATAGGAGACTTTACCGCCGAAGGATTCCATGGTGTTGATCAGTCGCAGCTTCTCTTCTTCCGTCAACAGGCCGTCTGTTGGGCGCAGGCCCACGCCATCATGGGAGGCAATGAAGTTGAGATAGGTGGTACCCATCTGCGCCGGCGGCATGCTCATCAGCCAGGTTTTCAGGTGGCGGCAGTTGCCGGTGACCAGAGTGTTGATCAGCAGCGGCGGCAACGAAAAGTTGTAGATCACCTGGGCTTCGTTGGCGTTGCCGAAGTACGTCAGATTCTCGCGGTTGGGAACGTTGGTTTCCGTAATGACAACGCTCTCGGGGGTGTGGTGTTCAATCAACAGGCGCAGAATCTTGATCAGTTCGTGGGTTTGCTGCAGGTGGATGGACGGCGTACCAACCTCTTTCCATAGAAAAGCCACCGCGTCGAGCCGGAAAATGGTCACGCCCCGCTCGAGATAGTAGCGGATGATGCCCACAAATTCGTTCAGCACCTGGGGGTTTGCAAAATTCAGGTCCACCTGGTCTTCACTGAAGGTGCACCAGACGTAACGCTCGCCATCCTCTGTCTGTACGGCGTTAAGCAACGGGGATGTGCGGGGCCGGACCACAGCGCTCAGGTCGTCTGTTGGCCTGGCCTCGAAGAAGTAATCCTTGCCAGGATCGACCCGTTTCCGGAAATTCTCGAACCAGCGGCTGCGGGCCGACATGTGGTTGATCACCAGGTCCGCCATCAGTTTGTAGTCGTCAGCTATTCGCTCGATGTCTGTCCAGTCGCCATGGGATTCATTGACCGCCAGATAATCCATAACGGAAAAACCGTCGTCCGAGCTGTAGGGGAAAAACGGCAGGATATGCACGGCGGACATGGTGTCATTCAGGCAGTCGTCGAGAAACCGGTTCAGGGTCTGAAGTGGCTTCTCACCCTTGCGCTGGACGGTGTCCGCGTAGGTAATCAACATGACATCAGATTCGTCCCAGTTATTCTGGTGGGCCGGGGGCGCCGACGTATCCCACGCCAGCCCCATGGTTTCGAGCAGTTGATCCGCGAGGACGCCCGTATCCGCTTCCGGGTAAACCACATCCAGCATCGTGGCGAGCTTGTGATGCAGGGTATTGCTCATGCTACCGATACTCCTCGTTGTCCAGCTCTACGGCCTCGAGAAGCTGTTGCTTGATATCCGGAATGGCACTGGTGACGCGATTCCAGCTCGGAATAAACGGTGTGTCCATGGGGTTGTCCAGAAAGTAGGCCCCTGCCCGCATGACATTCTGGGCAAACAACTCCACCGCTTTCTCTTCCTTATGCCGGTCAAAGCTCAATCCGTTGATCACCGCATCGCTCTGGTAGGTTTCAACAAAGTCCAGGGCAATGCGGAAGTAGGCCGCCTTGATGGTGCGGAACTTTTCGTTGGAGAAGATTTCGCCATTGGTGGCCAGCTTGCGGAACAGGGCCTTGCTGATGTCGGTGCTCATTTTGGACAGGCCGCGGCTGGCGTCCTCCGGCGATAATTCCTGATGCTTATGATCGTAGGTATCCGCGATGTCCACCTGGCAAAGGCGGTTGGTGGCATAGTTGCGCTTCATCTCCGAGAGCACGCCCACTTCCAGCCCCCAGTCGCTGGGTATGCGCAAGTCGTTAATGACGTCGGTCCGGAACGAGAATTCCCCCGCCAGCGGATACCGGTAGCTGTCGAGATAGTCCAGGAAGTCGCTAGGGCCGCACACTTTCTTCAGCGCACGAATCAGGGGTGTGACCAGCAACCGACTAACACGGCCGTTCATTGCGCCATCCGCTACCCGGGCGTAGTAGCCTTTGCAGAACATGTAATTGAAACCGGGATTGGCCACCGGGTAGATCAGCCTTGCCACCAGGTCACGGGAATAGGTCAGGATGTCGCAGTCGTGGAGGGCAACCGATTTGCTCTTGCCGGAGGCAAGCACGTAACCAAAGCAATACCAGACGTTCCTCCCCTTACCCATTTCTGTGGGTGCCAGGTTCTGCTCGCGCAGTTGCAAATCCAGCGCTTTCAGCCGTGGGCCGTCGTTCCAGAGCACACGCACATGCTGGGGCAGTTCGGAGAAATACGCCAGGGCGTGCCGATATTCCTCCTCGTTGGCGCGATCAAGGCCGATGACGATCTGCTCGAGGTACGGCACTTTGGCGAGTTCTTTCACAATGTTCTTAAGGGCCGGGCCTTCAAGCTCTGAGTACAGGGATGGCAGCACCAGCGACATCGGTCGCTCTTTGCGGAACCCCATAAGTTCCCGCTCCAGCTCTTCCACCGGCCGTCGGCACAGGTTATGAAGGGTTGTGATGATGCCGTTCTGGTAAAAGTCGCCCATGGCGGCTCTCCTGTGGTTAGTACCCGGTTTCAGTAACCGTACTCAATCAGAAGATTCAGCACGCATTCGTTCCACCCCGCCGGACCGGCCTTAATGGACCGTATTGCCCGGCTCTGGGATGGCAGGGATACGCTCTCTGAGTGGACGCCCCGAACGATAACCGCGATATCGGCTTCCTCCAGCATGTGTTGGTCGTTGGGACTGTCGCCCAGTGCAATGGCAATCAGCCGGTCCTGCTCAAAGTGTTCCCTGTACTTACCCAGCAAAAAACGGACCCCATCGGCTTTATCAAAAGTGCCCATGGCATGGAGAAAGCGCCCGCCTTGCACCAGGCGGCAGTCGTGTTCATCCAATTTCTCACGAAATCTGGCCAGCGAATCCTCGTCTCCTTCCCACAGCAGTGGCTCTGTGCCGGCGCGGTCTTTCGCCAGTTCGGCTTCGGATTCAGAGAGGTTGGCGTGCCCGGCCAGCTCCGCCGGGCTCATATCCGCAAAACTGCGGAACTGAAAACCCTCAGCCCGACATTCCTTCAGCAGGGTTAACACCTCATCCCGGGATGCCCCAAAACTCTGCACTTGCTCAGGGCCCGGTCCAAAACAGTTCGCGGGGACAATAACGGCAGCGCCATTTTCAACAATGAAAGGCGCCGTGTTTCCCAGTTGCTCCCGCACGGCCTGTATCTCTCCTGCGGTTTTACTGGAATTGAGCACCACCGGGATGTCCGCCGCCGCCAGCCGCTCAAGCGCTGGCTTCGCGGGCGACCAGTCGTAACTGTCGTGGTCCAGAAGTGTGCCGTCCAGGTCGGAAAACAGGAGCAGTCTGGGTTTGGCCATGGCAATGTCCTCTATTGGCGCTGACGGATCAGCGGTTCACCGAAACTGTGGTCTTCACCGACATTGATCACGCAATCGGCGCGAGTGGGCATTTCTTGCAGGCTGGCGCGGGTGATCCGTTCGTAGTGCATGATGAATCGGGCAATTTCCTCATTGCTCATGATGCGTAACTCATTCCCGGCCTTTTGATCAGGCGCGCCCTCTTTTGGTGCAGCCGGAGAACGATCCCTTAACTTCTGCTCCTGCAGGGTGCGCCATGTCAGCACGCACTCCATGGAGGGAGCACGCAGCATGATCAGGCTGTCGAGCTGGCTGAAAAACCGGCCATACTCCCCTTTCAGGCAGCTATTGACGTTTCGACGCCACAGGCCTTCAGGGTCCTCGGACCGCTCCAGTTCGTTGGCTGGCTCCATCAATTCCTCTTCGCCACCCGCTGGAACGGCTCCCACGCACCAGCCCTCCACCAGGATGATGTCGGCCCTGCCCTTGAAAACAGGCCACTGTGCTTTCGGGTAACGGTCATCCCGGGACTTATCAAACGCTGGAATGGCGGTTTCCGTGTCCCGGTGGGCGGCTTTCAGTTGGTCAACAACGTGCTGTCCCAATGCCAGGTCGTGGGTGCCGGGAACGCCCCGGGTAATGAACAGCGGGTGGATTTCGTTTGCTCGCTGCTCCCGCTCTGCACGGGTGAGATAGAGGTCGTCGAGGGAAAAACTGGCCGTGGGGATTCGATAATGATTGGTCAGCAGTTCCCGGAGAAACAGGGTCAGCGTGGATTTTCCAGTACCCTGGGCGCCGTGGATGCCAATGACGATGGGCTCGTTTCGGGCCTGTTTGAGGCTGTGCAGGTGCTGGGCCAGGGGTAGGATGGTCTTTTTGACGGTGTCGGCGTAGGAATCGGGAAGGGATTCCTGCTTGATCAATGTACGGATGGTATTGGTCAATTCGGGTGAGGACACGGTTGACGGCTTCCCTGTTGGTTTGTTTTGAGTTTTGCAGGTTTTGTACCAATTGGAGTATAGGCGGTGGTTATTTGGTTTGTGGGAGATTGGAGTTATCTGGGACACTGACGCTATGAGCAGCAACCCGTTTAAAGTCGAACATCGTTATCTTGAGCTTCCGGACAGTTTTTACACCCGGGTGCCGCCCACGCCGTTGAAGGATGCCCGGATGGTGTGTTTTAACCACGACCTGGCCGGGGAGATGGGTTTTCACACGCAGAACCCCGAGGACTGGACCGGCATTGGTGCCGGGACGGAATTGCTGGAAGGAATGGACCCGGTGGCGATGAAATACACCGGGCACCAGTTCGGAATGTATAACCCGGACCTGGGCGACGGCCGTGGGCTACTGTTATGGGAGACGGTGGGCCCTGATGGGCGACGCTGGGACTGGCACCTGAAGGGGGCTGGGACAACGCCCTATTCCCGGTTCGGGGACGGCAAGGCCGTTCTGCGCTCCACGATCCGCGAGTACCTGTGCAGCGAGGCGATGGCAGCGCTGGGAATTCCCACCACTCGGGCATTGTTCATGGTGAGCGCGAAAGACCCGGTGCGGCGTGAGTCGATTGAGACGGCGGCGGCGTTGGTGCGAGTGGCCCAGACGCACATCCGATTCGGGCATTTTGAGTTCGCAGCGCATCATGAGGGCAAACAGGCCCTGAAAACGCTGATTGAGCATGTGATTGCGCTGCACTTCCCTCACCTGATCGACCTCCCGGAGGACGAACGCTATCAACGCTGGTATGTCGAGGTGGTCGAGCGCACGGCGCGGATGATTGCCGACTGGCAGGCCGTGGGGTTCTGCCATGGGGTGATGAACAGCGACAATATGTCGATTATCGGGGACACCTTTGACTACGGCCCCTATGCCTTCCTGGACGATTTCGACGCCGGTTACATCTGCAATCATACCGACCAGGGCGGACGCTACGCGTACAATCGCCAACCCAATGTCGGGTTTGTGAACTGCCAGTATCTTGCGAACGCGCTGCTTCCGATCATGAACGAGGACGACGTAAGACGGGGGCTGCGGCGTTACGAGCTTGCCTACAACGAACGCTTCCTGCAAAACATGCGGGATAAGCTGGGGCTGGCCCAGGAAGACGAATCCGACCTCAGCCTGATAATGGACACCTTCAGCATGCTGCACGAGCACCATGTGGACTACACGCTGTTTTTCCGGGGGCTATCCAACCTCACATCGAAAGGCTCTTCGCCGATCCGCGACCTGTTTGTGGACCGCAGTGTGGCGGATGAATGGCTCGAGCGGTATGAACAACGCCTGCAATCCGAAATCCGCGCCCATGACGAGCGGGAATACCAGATGCGGAAGGTGAACCCTAAGTACATTCTAAGGAACTATCTTGCGCAACAGGTGATCCTGGAAGCCCAGAACGGCGACTACGAGCCTATGAAGGAGTTGCTGAAGGTATTGAAGAAGCCGTTCGATGAACAGCCGGAATTCGAACAATACTCAGCGCCTCCCCCGGACTGGGGGAAGCATCTGAGTATCAGTTGTTCTTCCTGAGTTCTCGTAAGGATCACACCGCCTTGGCGGTGATGATCTTCTCATGCCATTCGGCAGGGCCTGTCTGGTGAACAGAGGAGCCCTTGGAATCCACCGCGACCGTAACGGGCATGTCTTCCACCTCAAACTCGTAGATGGCTTCCATGCCCAGCTCTTCGAAGGCAACCACTTCCGCGTGTTTGATGGCCTTGGATACCAGGTACGCAGAACCACCAACCGCCATCAGGTAGACAGCACCGAACTCGCGGATGGCATCAATGGCCACCTGGCCGCGCTCGGCCTTGCCGATCATGCCGGTAAGGCCGGTTTTCTCCAGCATGGTACGGGTGAACTTGTCCATGCGGGTGGCGGTAGTGGGGCCCGCAGGACCAACCACTTCCTCGCGCACCGGGTCGACCGGGCCGACGTAATAGATGAAGCGGCCCTTCAGATCCACCGGCAGCTCTTCACCGCGCTCGATCATGTCCACCATCTTCTTGTGGGCAGCATCGCGGCCAGTCAGCATCTTGCCGGAGAGCAGCACGGTTTCGCCCGTTTTCCAGTCTTTCACGTCTTCCGGTGTGACCGTATCCAGGTTCACGCGGCGAACGCTGTCGCCCACTTCCCAGGTAATTTCCGGCCAGTCGTCCAGGCTCGGCGGGGTTTGCAGTGAAGGGCCAGAGCCGTCCAGTACAAAATGTGCATGGCGGGTGGCCGCGCAGTTGGGAATGATCGCCACCGGCTTGTTGGCAGCATGGGTCGGGTAGTCTTTGACCTTCACATCCAGAACCGTGGTCAGGCCGCCGAGCCCCTGGGCACCAATACCCAGCTCATTCACCTTGTCAAACAGTTCCAGACGCAGCTCCTCGGAACGGTTGGAGGCGCCACGGGCCTGCAGGTCATGGATATCAATCGGGTCCAGCAGCGACTCCTTGGCCAGCTCCATTGCTTTTTCAGCAGTGCCGCCTACGCCAATACCCAACATGCCCGGCGGACACCAGCCAGCGCCCATCTGCGGCACCATTTTCAGCACCCAGTCCACCACGGAATCCGATGGGTTCAGCATGGCGAATTTTGACTTGGCCTCGGAACCGCCGCCTTTCGCAGCCACATGCACATCCACGGTATTACCCGGCACAATCTTGTAGTGGATGATGGCAGGTGTGTTGTCCTTGGTATTGGTGCGCTTGCCGTCCGGATCGGCCAGGATAGAGGCACGCAGCACGTTGTCCGGGTGCATGTAAGCCCGGCGAACGCCCTCATTGATAATATCGTCCAGCGCCATGTCGGCATCCCATTGCACATCCATACCGACCGTCACAAACACCGTAACGATGCCAGTGTCCTGGCACAGTGGCCGCTTGCCCTGAGCGCACATGCGGGAGTTAATCAGAATCTGTGCCATGGCATCCTTGGCCGCCTGGGACTCTTCCTTCTTATAGGCCTCGTGTACAGCCTGAATAAAGTCTTTCGGATGGTAATAGGAGATGAACTGCAGCGCGTCCGCTACGCTCTCGATCAGGTCGTCCTGGCGGATTACGGTGGTCATAGGCGTCTCATCAGGTCTGGTTTGTCTAGTAGGGGTTTTAAACGTGTCTAATAAAGGAAGCGCGAAGTTTACCAGAAAATCCAATACCGAGGGACCAAACCCGGCGCGAAGGTTTTTAACGACAAACTTGCCTAAACGGCCACGAAAAAATGTAACATTGCTGGTATCTTCGATATAAAAACAGCAGGAGACATCGTGACCGACCTCGTCCTAACTGAAAAAAAGAACCATATCCTAACCGTCAGGATTAACCGCCTGGATCGCAAAAACGCCCTCACCCATGATATGTACACCGCCCTCGGTGATGCGATTGAACAGGCCCGCGACGACAGCGACATTCGCTGTATTCTGTACACCGGGAGCGATGAGTGCTTCACAGCCGGGAACGACTTGAGCGATTTTGCCGCGGGCCTGCCCGGCGAGTTTGAAGACACCCCTGTAGGCCGGTTCCTGTTCCTGATGGCCACCACCAACAAACCGATCGTAGCCTCAGTGAATGGCCCCGCCGTGGGCATCGGCACCACCATGCTGCTGCATTGCGATTTGGTGTTTGCCGGCAACAACACCCGCTTCCAGATGCCTTTTGCCAACCTAGGCCTGTGCCCGGAAGGCGGCTCCAGCCTATTGCTGCCATCCTGGCTCGGCCGGGTACGCGCTGCGGAGTTGTTGATGCTGGGCGGCGCATTTACAGCCGAAGATGCTCAGCGCCTGGGGCTGATCAACCAGGTGTGCGAACCGTCACAAACTGAAACCACGGCTCTGGAAGCCTGCGCACGGCTTGCAGCCCAGCCCCCGGCGGCCGTCCGTGCCACCCGTGAATTGCTGAACCGGGCCAGCGGCGATACGCTGAAAACCGCCATGCTGGCCGAAGGCAAACTCTTCGCAGAACGCCTGAAGTCACCGGAAAATGCCGAAGCCATCAAGGCCTTCACTGAAAAGCGGAAACCGGATTTCTCAAGCTTCAGCTAGGCTGGCTACCCCTACCCCGAAAGACTCGACAAAAGTCTCGGGGCCAACTATTTTTCAATGAAGCCGAACTCCGACCGTGCGGGTAGGCTCCCAATGATCAGAATCACACTTTAGAGCGATCAACTGTTGCTTTACTGCCGCTATAGTCAGAGTTACAGAAATCAGGCACAGAGCGCTGGCCAGAATTTCAGACAACAGCTAAGCAAACCAGGCCACTGACAACGGGTTTACCGGGCCAGACCGGCCCCGTCAGCTGCCGAACATAACGACACAACAACAGGAAAAGGTTCCACCCATGTTCAAGAAAACTCTAATAAGTCTTGCCGTGGCTTCTTCCGTTGGACTGACAGGCTGCTTTGACAGCGCTGGTTCCGGGTCCAGTAACGCGAATCCCGATTATAAGATCGAAGACACCACCATCGACAGAAGTCTGGTTCGTCCTATTTACGACCCAAACCCACTATCGGCAGACCCACAGTTCCCGATTAACTCGGACCTGATCCTGCTGCTTGGCGCTACTCAAAGCGCAAACTATGACTTCACTGGACTTTCAACCGGCGACACGCCCGCTGATGATGCCGTAAACCGGCTTTCCGGCTTCTCCACTTCCGGTGCTTTCAGCCTCAAGTTTGATGGTGAGCTGAACCCCGCATCGGTCATGGCGAACGCGACCGTTTTCCTGGTACCTCTTAAAGTTCCGCCAGCGGTTGCGTCTGCTCCGGAAGCATTGCCGAACACAAACCCAAGCGGCATTAACCCTGCGGATCCGTTTGAATCCGACCCAGAACTACAGGCCAGCTTCAGGGCCGATGTTGTAAGCCTGGACGGCGGCACCAACAACGCAATCCGCATCGTTCCCCTTGAGCCACTGGCGGAAGGCCAGAAATATCTGGTAATTGTCAGCGATGATGTCAGGGGTGCTAACGGCAAACCTATCGCTCGGGCAGTACAGGACGTTGCGTTGGCCGACGGCACGCTAGGCAACCCGGCACTGGGCAACGTGAAATCACTGCTCCAAAGCCTTGATGCCCTTGGCAACGGTTTCCTGACAGCAATGAGCACAGGATCCGAGTCCGCGCTGTCATACTCGTTCACCACAAATTCGGATACCGATGTATTGCGGGCCATGATGGCGCCTGCGGCGTTCGGGACGGCGCTGGGGCAAAAAGTCGGGTTTACAGCTCTGCTGAAGGCCGTCCGTGACAACTATCCGACCCTGAACTTTTCCCAGTTGACCTCCAAGCTTCTTGAGCTTCAGGAACTGGCCGCTGGTTTGCAGGACGGAACGGTTGATCCGAGTGATCTTACCGCTCAGGAGTTAGCCGCCATTACTGCCCTTGGCAACGCTCAGCAGGAAACAACGCCAACCGACATCGGCAATGCGATTGCTGGTGAAATCGGCGACACCTTGCATTTGCCGGTTCCCCGCCCCTCTTTCTTTTATCAGAAAACAGAGGCCGCTGACCTTGCCACTATTCAGGGTTTAGACGCCAGCAACCAGATAGCCCAGGCTGCCGCTCAGGTTCAGGTTCATCAGGGTGCTATTACTCTGCCTTACTTCCAGAGCCTGCCGGGTGAAACCGGGGCGGGCATCGTTACAGGTAGTTGGACAGGCAGCACCAGCCTGGAGGCCGACCTGAACGAGAGCCTCACGCCAGGCGACACAATTTTCAGTTTCCTGAGGGATATTGATGGTACCCTGAACGTCAACGGATACTTCCCATTTCCCCAAAAGAACGCCGACACAACAGTGCCGGTGGTTATCTTCAACCCGTCAACCGACTCTCGTCCGGCAGCATGTGCTGACCCGGCCAAGCCCAACGGCGTGACCATCTTCCAGCATGGCATTACCGTGGATCGCAGCGTTGCGATGCTACCGGCCATCCTGTTGGCGCAAGGCGCCTGTCAGACAGTGGTTGCTATCGACCAGCCGTTGCACGGTCTCGCGGGCGCTACGGCCGGAACCGTTCCTGGACTGAGCGAACTGGACCCTCAGACGCTCACCGGGACCGTACAGGCAACAATCCAGGCCCTTGAAGCTCAGAACAATCCAGCATTGGCTCCGCTGATCGCGCAATTGAACGCTCTGATTTCAGCGGACTACCTCGGTGAAAGGCACTTTGGTTATACGGCCAATGCGCAACTTCAGCCAGTGGAAGCCGAACTGGCTAACATTTCCTCCGGCAGCCTGTTCATCAATCCGCTGAACATGATGAATAGCGGAGATAACCTGCGCCAGGGTGTGGTGGATCTGCTTAACGTAGCGGCCTCCATCCAGACCTTCGACATTGACGGGGATTACAGTACTCAGGGAGACCTGGCCGGCGTACCGGTGAACTTCATCGGTCACTCGCTTGGCGGCATCTCCGGAACCGTGTTTGCGTCACTTGCAAACGATCCAACACTGAACGCCACGCTGAACGGTACTTATGCTCAAGCAGGGCCTCCGCTTAGCAACTTCAGCTTCCCGACTTTGAATTCCGTGGTGTTGCACAACACTGGTGGACAGGTCACCCGCCTGATCGAGAACTCTCCGAGCATCTCCGGTCGCATTCTGCCAGGGCTGGCCGCTGCGGGTGTTACACAAGGGTCGGCTGACTTTGAAAGCTTCTTCTACGTGTTCCAGTCAGTCTCCGATGCGGGCGATCCTGTCAACTTCGCAAAAGGCCTGGGTGCGTCAACAAGCAACCTGCTGGTCTCCGAAGTAGTTGGAGACACCACCGTGCCGAACGAAGCCAACGTCAATCCGCTCGGCAACGCTCTTTCGTCTCCGCTAGCGGGCACAGAGCCCCTGATGGCGCTGATCGATCTCGGTGCCGGTGGAACTCTGCTGTCTGATGGAACTGAGGGTCTTGGCATTATTGACACCGACACCCCGACAGGCGGCGCAATGCCAGTTGCAAGCTTCTTTGACGGCACGAACCCCTGCTCTGATGCAAACCACGGCACCTTTGTGGCTCCAATCGCACCTCAGCAGGGCTGCCCGAATGGAGCTGCAGACACCAGCGTAGCATTCAGTGCCATGGTCACCCAGACAGCCCAAGCAGTCAGCGCGCAGCCAGTTCCAGGCTCGTCTGTTCCCGCCATTGGCGCCTCACTGGGAAGCAGCACTACCCTTGAGAGTGCATTGGATCAAGACCAGTAACTTGATCTGAAACCTGAAAGCCCCGGACCTTCCGGGGCTTCAGATTGCTGACGAACCCCGGTTTTCCGGGGTTCGTTGCATTTGGGTGTTTTAAATTCAATTGGCGATGGATTGAGCCCAATATTCCCGATCGGATTGCCAATACGCCAGACAAGCCATTTTCCGGG
>Ga0208030_1000752_pt1 | contig 21130 bp, 19 predicted proteins | sample MalvirDeepMed_M9_FD_184246 | JGI IMG/M metagenome (GOLD analysis project Ga0208030, IMG submission 184246) | Marine viral communities from the Global Malaspina Expedition - Malaspina viral metaG DeepMed_M9 (SPAdes) (version 2) | ecosystem: Environmental > Aquatic > Marine > Oceanic | place...
CTCTGAAAATTTTTTAGAAAAAAAGTTTACATACTGCACAACTGTATCTCTTGTGCGATTTCTACTTAGGTATGTTTGCATCATGCAAAGAGACTACTCACACCAGGAATGGCCGGAAGATCGCTGGCCGAATTTCTCGTTTGACGAGATGAAATGTTCGGCAACGGGTATGTGCCGGGTGGATGAGGATCTGATGGATAAGTTGCAGCGATTGCGAGAAGCAGTGGGTAAGCCCTTGACAATTACGTCGGGGTATCGATCACCCGATCATCCGATTGAGGCGGCTAAGTTGGCAGACGGCAAGCCAACCGGTTCGCATACCTCCGGCAAAGCGGTGGATGTGGCATGTGAAAGGGTGTTTGCGTATCAGGTGCTTTTTGCAGCGGTGAAGTTAGGGTTTACGGGTATCGGGGTGCAGCAGTCCGGAGCAAGAAGGTTTTTGCATCTGGACACTATCGGTTCGGGTGACGGGTTTCATGTTCCGCGTCCGGCATTGTGGAGTTACTGATGGCGTTAAGTGATTTACAGCAACAGGCAGTGCAACTGATTGTGCTGGATCGGTGGAATCCGGACAAGTGCGGAGAGAAAGTAGCCAAAACACTGGATGTGAATCGGTCTACAGTGGCTGCATGGCGTAAAAAGCCTGAGTTCAAGGATGCGCTACAGGAAGAACTGGATAGAGATCGAAAGAATTTTGACAACGTGCCGTTGGCCTGGCGAAAGAACCGGGTTTTGGCGTTGGAAGAGATTTACAACAAGATCGACGACAAGCGTGTAGCGCTGAAGTTGAAAGTGTTGAAAGAAATCCGCGAGGAAGTGGGCGATAACCGCCTACAGGTCGAGCATACGGTGGAAGTTAAGCCGTTGAACGCACCGCCAGTGGCTGAGAGCTACGAGGAATGGCTGAAACAGAATGAGCAGATGGTGGAAGCGCAATACACGATTGAGGAAACAGTGGCATGAACGAAGATCAATTAACAAGAGATTTAACTGAAAATTTTTTACGAGATCGACTACAGCCTATGCCGTCTTTGTCACCGGAACAACAAGAGGCTTTAGCCAAATTAGTGCAGGGTTCTATGAGTCATAAAACGCAAGTTGATCCAGATGCGCGAACTAGTCGGTTTGATGACATAACTCTTCATAGAAAATTGTCAGGCACACGGCCAATAGCCCCTTACATCGCACTTCCGACTTCTGATAAAATCCAAAAAGCCTCAATTTATGGGCAAATGGATCAAGTAAGCGATGAGTCAGAACAAGAATTTATAAGAAACAACCCAAGATACCGTAAAGATAAGCCCTGATGATACTTGAAGAGCAGACCTATCGGCCAAAAATCTATCCAACCGATAGTCGTGCGCCCAAGATTGTGGACGATTGGGGCGGTCTGCACCGTGAAAACAAAGATTGGCGTAGTGTTCCGGTTGAAAAGCCGAAAAAAGTCAAGGTCAAGGCAAAATGAACTGGCAACCGCAGGTCGGCCCCCAAGAAAAGGCGATACGTGCCAATTTTGTAGATGAAATATTCTACGGAGGCGGTCGAGGTGGCGGTAAGTCGTGGACATTGTGCTACATGTTCCTGATGGGTGTCCAAAAATACGGTGAACACTGGAAAGGTGTGTTGTTTCGGCGAACCTACCCGGAGTTGGACGAGATTATAGACCAGACGCGCAAAATGTATCGTGATTTTTATCCGGATGCAGAATACAAGGTCGGAACGCACACATGGCAGTTTCCAAACGGGGCTACACTCAAGCTCAGACACATAGAAAACGAGGCCGATGCAGACCATTATCAGGGTATGGCTTTTACGTTTGTTGCTTTTGATGAGTTAGGTAGCTGGAGTGACTTAAAAGCCTATCACAAGATTAAAGCGTGTTTGCGTTCTGGTAGTGCCGATGTTCCGGACAAGAAAATTGTCAGTTCCGGTAACCCTGGTGGGCCAAATCACCAAAATATCAAAAAATACTTTATTGACCCTGCACCCGAAGGAACAGTGATTTCGGGCGAAGACGGCATGAGCCGTATGTATATCCGCAGTCTGGTTACGGACAACAAGATTTTGTTAGACCGCGATCCGCACTACATCAACCGTTTGAAAAGCGTGGGCGACGAGCATTTGGTAAAGGCATGGCTGGAAGGCGATTGGGATGCGTTCGTCGGCCAATATTTTACGAACTGGAACGAAAAGAAGATCACGGTTAACAGTTACGAAATACCCGAACACTGGCCGTTGTTTGGCGCTATGGATTACGGTGAAGCTGCACCCACTTCTTTTGGCCTATACACGGTAGACTACGATGGCAACGTCTACCGCATTGCAGAATACTACCAGGACAACGCAAGTGCATCGCAACATGCAGACAATATCACAAAGATGATTGAGAGTTGTCCGTTTACGGATGGACGCTACCCACAAACGATCTATTGCGATCCGTCAATGTTTACCAAACGCAGGTTGTCGGCTGCTATTTCTCATTCACCGGCAGATGTGTTTGCAGAGCATGGGTTGTTTTTAACCAGAGCATCCAACGACCGCATCACCGGATGGCGCGTGATTAACGACGCGCTGATTAAAGAACGCTTTTTCTGCTTTAACGGCTGGAACGATGCACTGATGCGAACTATGCCGGCGTTGCCGAGAAGCAACAAGAATCCGGAGGATCTGGACACTCACGCAGAAGACCACGCAGCGGATGAATTACGCTATGCAATGATGCACGTATATCGACCGCACAAGCCGGAAGATGAACAACCGTATGAAGGCACCGGACAAGAAGTTATTGACATGATGGAACAAGGCTGGGGCGTACGCAAAGGGCGTTACGCACTGGCATAACAGGAGAAAATGCTATGAAGGGTTTTAACGGAACGCCAATGACAACCAAGCCGAACCGCAGTAAGAAAGGCACTCGCGTAACGCCGAAGGCGGCAGGGTCGGACAACTTGAAGAAGGTCGGCAAAGGCAAATAGTTTGAAGCAGAAACAAATTGAATACTGGCGTGGAGCCATAGAGGACGGTCGTAAGTATATGAAGACGCGCCACAAAACGTGGCGTAGACTTTTAAAGACTTACGAGTTGGACTTTGATGTGCCTGGTCTGGACGAGGATAAGATTGTCAAGATTAGTCGCATGTATCCATTGGCACGTCAGATCATAGCCAGTGTTTCTTTTAACTATCCGCATGTATTCTTCAAGGTTGAGGAACCGGGTAGAGAGTTTGCTGCGGAGATACTGGAGCGTGTAGCCAATGCTGCGTTAGAGCAGATGGATGCAAAACGCGAAGTGCAACAGGTCATCTTTGATGCGCTGTTTTGTAGTGTGGGTTGGTTGAAGTTTGGCTATAACCCACCGGGTGATGATGACATCGTTGCACCATACACGATTAACGATGCTCAGGAAAACGACTTTCCGTATGTGCATCGGGTGTCGCCGTTTAACGTCTACGTCGATCCGTTATGTCCTCCGCACAAATTGTCAGGCGCACGGTATATCATCGAAAAGATGATGGTGCCTTTAGAGTTTGTGAAAGAGGATGACCGTTTTGTAAACCGTAGGCAGATAGAGGCGATGTCCGATGACGATCAGGCCGACGCTTTTATTTATGACATGCAAGATGCAGAACATTCTGACGAGTATGACGCGGTGCAGCATTCCAAGCAGGGTCAGATGGTTTGCCTGTATGAAATCCATGACCGCTTGCACAAAAAGCGCATCACATTTGCCGAAGGGGTCACCGATCCGATTGAAGAAGTCGATCATCCGTTTCTTGCAATGAACCCTATTACAGAAACCGATCCGTTCACCGGCGAAGAACGTATGACGGGTGAGTTTGAACCGGCTGGTGGCTATCTGATGGACGGTGGCTTTCCATACCACGCACTGCGGTTTGACCAGACCGAACGCTCGTTTTACGGCGAACCGCCAATGGCGTATGTCGAGGACACGCAGTCACTCATTGTCGAATCCGTATCACGCAGAGCCGATTTGTTAAAAAGATTCCAGCGCGTGGTCTTAGCCTCGCGCCGTGAACGCGAAGCCAACCAGGACATTGGTGATACGTTAGAAGGCGGTCGTGACGGTGAGATCATCTGGGTGGAAGATCCAAGCACTTCGATGCGCGAAATGAACTTTGGCAACCCTCCACCGGATCAGTTGGGTCTGGAGTCGGATGCACAAAGCTACGAGGAACAAAGTTTAAACGTATCGCAGATGGCGATGGGCGGTGGGCCGAAAGTCACAGCCACGCAAGCCTCTTTGTCTGCAAGTTTTGCTCAGGTCAACCGCGAATGGATGCAGTTGCGCGTAGCCGATTGCTACCGTGCTGTTGTTCGCAACTCGTTACGTATGATGGCCGATGAAAGATATTTACCCGATGACTTCTTAGTCAACGTAGCAAGAGATACCGAAGATCCGGTATACGAGGCGGTGACCGCTGACATTTTACGGATACGTTACAAGATTGACATCGAAGCCGGTAGTATGCAGCCGTTGACGGAACAACTTGAACGTCAGGACGCTCTACAGCTTTTCAACATGACAATTAACTTGCCAGAAATAAACCGCATCGAAGCAATCAAGTCATTGTTGGCATCGTTTCGTGTTCAAGATCCTGATAAATATTTAGGTGATGCAGAAGACGGTGACACGTTGAAAGCGGCACAACTGGAAAACGTAGCCTACCTGATTAACGGTGGCGATCCGGGTGTCACGCCAAACGAGAATCACCAGATGCACATACAAATCCACCAACAGATACAGCAACTTCCACAGTTCCAGCAACTACTGCCACAACAACAGCAACAGGTTATGGGCGTGGTGCAAAACCACATACAGCAACATCAACAAATGCTAAACCAGATGGCGCAAGGTCAAGCACCGCAAGCAGCCGGTGGAGGTGGCAGTAACGCCGGCGTAGCAGAAGGAAACATTTTATCACTCGTACGCAGTCAGGCACAAGAAGTTAGTCAGGCCGTACAGAACGCACCGGGTCAAGGATAATGCTGGTATTTCACGATTACGAATGCGAAGACGGGCATCGTCAGATTGACGTAGCCAACGACTCAAGCAAAGTCAGGCGCACGATTAAATGCGACCAGTGCGACAAACGTGCAGCCATGTTGTTTATCAAGAGCAACTTCATACATAACTCACACAGCAATATGTATGGCAAGTTTCACGCTGGCTTTGGTGAAGTGGTAGAGAGCTACAGCCATAAACAGGAATTGTTAAAAAAATACAACGTGACAGAGAGTGCCGATGCAGTTGGTGGTTCTCGATGTCATATAAACTCCAATGTAACAGACTCAACTCCAACAGATACCCCAACGCCTTCTTTTGGTAACACACCCGAAGAAGCAGTGGCTCTGGCAGAGAAGAGATTTAACGAAGGAGCAGATTAGATGTCCGAATCAGCACTCGCTTTGGACTCCGGTGCGGAAGACACGTCACCTTCAGAGGGTTCATCCAGTGAAGAGTCAACTGAATCATCACTTGATTTTTTCACAGATGACACACCCAATGAAGCACCGTCGGAAACATCTGGACACTCTGATGCACAGTCAGATTTTGACCCGGAACGGCACGATTGGTTACGCGGTAACGCAGACAATGTGCCGGAGCAGTATCAGCCGTTAGTTCCGCTCGCAAAAAACATGCAAGCGCAATTCACGCGTACGCAACAGGACTTAGCAGAGCAGCGCCGACAGATCGAAGCACAACAGGGCGAATGGGCCAACAGGGTGCAAACCCTCGTTACACCCCAACAGCAGCAGCAAGATCCGGTTGATGCAATGAGAGCCAACCTTTCTGAAGATGAAGCTCGCGGTGTAGATGCCGTAGAGCAGATCATTAAACATAGGGTAGGCAATGCAGTAAACGATCTGAACAGTCAGGTGCAGCAGTTACAGCAACAGTTGGCTACGGCCAACAATTACGTGCAGGGTCAGCAGACCGCGCATATTGCCACGCAGGTGGGTGATGCGCGACAGGCGTATGGCAATGATTTAGATGCGTATACCGATCAAATTGTTGCTACGACCAAGATCGCTAACCCGACGACGGGTAACCCGTATACGGTGAAAGAGGCGTATGAGCTACACGCAGGTATCACTGCTCAAAAGGCAGCCGATTTGCGTAACAGCGATACGTCAGCACGTAAGTCCTCAAAACGTGCAGTGCGTGGAACGCAAGGTGTTGATGCAACGGAAAGTGACGGCCCATTAACAGATTCTGATGTTTTATCAGGGTTATCCAAATTGGGTTTTGAATAAGGAAAAATAGATTATGGCAGCAACATCACGTACTTCAGTTTTCGATGCCGCGTGGACTTTAACTATGCGGGCCAAGCGCAAAGAGTTGACCGATAACTTCTTTGACGCATACCCAACTTTAGACATGTTTCGTAAAGGTGGAGCATTAGTTACAGACAACGGTGGCAAAGAGATACAGGCAGACATTTTGTATGCCGGTAACTCAGCGCAATATTTCTCAGGCTATGACGTACTTAACACAGATGCGGTCGATGGAATCACAGCCGCGTTCTATCCGTTCCGGTACGCCGCAGTGCCTATTACGATCAACTTTACCGAAGAACAAGAGAACCGTAAACGCGAAGCTGTTATGTCGCTTTTGGAAGCAAAGACTCGTCAGTCCATGCTTACGTTGCGCGATCAGATTAATGCCTCGTTGTATTCTGCTCAGACCGGTAAGGCTCCGTTAGGATTCCAAGACATTATTGCTGATGCACCGGGAACGACTCCAACTACGTTGGGCGGTATCACGGTGTCCGGTAATTCATGGTGGAAAAACAAAACGGAAGATGCGTCTGGTGATACATCGTTTAGAACGATTACCGGAACAAACTTTTACGAAGGTATGTTGCGGATGGCAAGTCTTTGGAATGCAACATCCGAAGGCAATGAACAGCCAACCAATATCTTCACGACAAATTCTATTTACGCACAGTTTGAAGAGATATTTGAAGGCACGGGTTATCAGCGTCTTTCGGGTAACGATTCGCCGGGTGTAGATGGCCGTTTGCCGTCGTTTCGTGGTATTCCGGTGCAGTATGACCGTGACTGCGGATCGGGTCGTATGTATTTCTTCAATACCAATTACTTGAAGATGCACATGCAGTCAGGTATGAATTTTAGCAAGACTCCATTCCGCGAAAATGCAAATCAAATGGCGAAGGTCGCCTTTATCACTGTGGGTTTAAACCTAGTTACCTCGAATCGTCGTCGTCAGGGTGTAATTACAGGTATCAGTTAATAAACAATTCCAAGACGCAAGCCAATGCGTCTTTTGAGCCGAGCAAAAAGGCAAAGGAGAAATAGAAATGCCAAGTGGAGCGCAAGACCTGGGAACAGGTTATAACAATGCAACAACAGATTCGTTAGGGTCGATTGCCGGTGCAACCGGTGGATCACCACAAGGAATCTACGAAGAGTCATCAACACAGGAATATCCTATCGGAACCAAGCGTGAGTTTGAAGACGGTCGAGTATTTCGTTACGGAAGTTTTGCCGGTGCTACAGCAGCCGGTGTGTTGGTGTCGCAAGATTTATCTGCTACAGCCGTTGTAGAAGTTGACAATAAAGCAACCGCAGCAGCAATCGGTGCAACAGAAGTTATTCTGACCGATAGCGGAACTTTAGGGTCGGCAACTGCTAACCAGTATGCCGGTGGATACTTGCATACTACAGACGATGCAGCAGAAGGTTACACCTACCGTATCAAATCTAACACGGCAGCCAGTAGCAACGCGGTGACATTCACCCTGTATGACGGGTTGGTTGTCGCAGTAACTACGGCTACTGATGTTGCGATTACGGGTAACCTGTATAACCAAGTTGTTGCATCAACCGCAGCAACTGATTACGTCATTTCTGGCGTTACAGCGCGAGTGATGCAGTCGGGTTATTACGGTTGGATTCAGACCGCTGGTGTATCAACCATCTTAGCGGATGGAACCATAGCTATTGGACAAAACCTAACCTTGTCTGATGGCGTAGCCGGTGCGGTACATGCAAAGGATGCAGAGACAGAACCGCTGGTCGGTTTTGCCACATTTGCACCCGACACCACTGGACATGTGGGTGTTGTATTGCAGGGTATCAGCAGATAAGCAGTTCACTTTTCGTGTGGCGGTGGGTTCTCACAATGTGATACCTCCAGCCCATCGTCGCACGTATTAACGAAAGAGATTACAAATGGCAAAACGTATGCCTACAGCAAAAACGCAAGAGCATACCCTGCCGGAACAGTTGGCCGAAGTAGTGCAAGATGCTACACCTGTTGAAGCACCGACAGCCAGTGTCACGCCAGATCAAATTGCTGACCTCATTTTGAAGGGGTCTGATGAAACAAAAAACGCAATTCGCAAGGCGCTCGACCTGGATAAAACGCACACTCGTCAGCGCAAGTCACCGGTAACCAACAGCCAAGTGCGGAATCATGTTCGTGCTGTTGGCGAAGTAACTCATGCACCAGGATTCGTACCCGATCCACCGTCGCGTATTAAAGATCGTGGAGAGGAAGCCGTACGCATTTGGACAGACCGCTGGTTGGACAACAACGGCGACAACTTGTCTGAATACGATTTAGATCAGATTGCAGCTACGGCGCATCAATAGATGTCAGAAACTTTTGGACAAGTCAACGCGGCCAGTTTCTTTGGCGATTCTGCGTTGATTGGAGCAGTAGAGGCAGACACCGTAAAATTGTCAGATACGTTAACGGTTGCAAGTTTAACAACAACCGAACGCAACGCACTGACCGCAGCAAACGGAATGCTGATCTACAACTCTACGGACAACAAGTTTCAAGGGTATGAAAATGGAGCATGGGCTAACTTGATATAGGGTTAGCATGACAAATTTGCAGATCATTCAGATTGCCCTTAGAAGGGTTGGTCTGAATACAGGTAGTTCGACATTTAAAGACGGGGCGCGTGACTATTTAAATCTGGTCACTCAGGATATAGCTTCGCGTGAAAAATGGAACTGGCTGTTCAAAGGTTCAACTTTTAATACAGTAAACGGCACTCGTACGTATTCGCTGGCCAGTGACGTAGTGGCTCCGTTGTCGTTTCGCAACACTACCGAAGATCACGTCATTCTTATCATGTCTACGCAAGACATTGATGCGGCTGATCCGGATGCCAGTATAAATGGCGATCCGCGATGGGTTGCTATTGATGGCGTAGACTCTAGCGGTAACATTGAAGTCACGTTGTATCCGGAGCCGGACGGCGTAGACACGATTGCGTATCGCTACTACTCGTCCATACCCACGTTTACAGAATCTGAAGATAGCGACTCCATAAATCCGTATGTAGCACCTGTATGTCAGCCGGCACTTATACACGGCATCTCTGCATTATATAAGCAAGAGAAAGGTGACGATCAGGGCGCAATGTCGGACAAACAGGAGATGGAGCGCGTAATTGCTATTGCAGGTCGGCAAAACATGAACGTGCAGGGTAACCGTTCATACCGTATGCGTAGAGCAGATGAGAGCTACAGCAACAAGTTTTCTTTTACGCCTACTGAAGGATCGTTAAGCTGATGCCGATAACCGCTGAATCGTTACGTCTTGGCCCCTGGAGAAGTGGGGTAAACTACAGCTTACCGGCTGAAGACATGCCACCGGACGGTCTGTTTGAAATGGAAAACTGCACGGTTGGGTTGGCCGGTGAGGTAGCCAAGCGGAACGGGTTTGCAAAGTATAATGCAAGTGCAATGAACAGCGGTGCTACGGTAACTGCATGTGGTCAGGTTGTATTAGCCGGAACAGAAAAGGTTTTCGCTTTTTGCGGTGATAAGTTTTTTGATGTTACAGGTGGAACGGCAACAGATCGAACAGGTAGCGTGACCATAACTGCCGGCAATGACTATACGTGGGATTGGGTATTGGCCGGTAGCACATTGATTGCGGTAAACGGTCAGGACACAGACGGTATCAAGTGGGCAGGTGGAACGAGCAACGCAGCAACACTCGACGATAGCTCTCGATTCACCAAACCTAAATGGGTAACCTTTTGGGAAAATCGTGCATGGGTTGGCAACATAAACGGAGCCGCAGATCGTTTATGGCGAAGCGATGCCGGTGACATCGAAACGTGGGGTTCACTCAGTTTTAACAGCGTAGGTTTTGACATTACCGGGTTACGCCCATTCCAAAACTATTTATCTATCCACACAGAGCAGGGCATTCATACACTTACGCCTACGGGTAACGCAACGATACCTTTTCAGCAACAACAGCGAACGCAACGCGGAACCGTAGCCGGCAAAAGTATTGTTACGGTTCCTGGTGAGCGTCAGTTGTTTGTGCGTAACGATGGCATCTACCAATGGTCAGGCGGTGCAAGTGTTGAGAAGATTTCTTTGGCACTGGATGACAGATATTGGAGCGAACTAAATGTAGCTCGTTTGCCGTATTCGTTTGCTATGTATTACCCTGCACAGGAACAAGTCTGGTTTTTCTTACCGTATGGTGCATCGCAAACGACAATGAACAGTGTGGTGATTTACTCTGCACGACTTAATGCGTGGTTTGGCCCGTATAATAATTTTACCCGTGACAGTGCAGCGCTTATCGACGACTTGCCACATGCCGGTGACTTTGCCGGGCGCATCAATAAACACGATAGCGGAACGAACGACGATGGAAGTGCTATCAAGGCTTATTTTGAAACGGCCTCAATAGCTCCACGCGGTGATGCAGTATCATGTCGCTGGCTGTATAACCGGACGCTGTTTGATAATACTGGAGCGTTTGATCTCAGTATATCGCAGATTGCTGCCGGTATTGTTTCCAACACAGAAACTATCACAATGGGTAACGTAGGTAGTCTGCTGGACAGTTCGTTTGTTTTGGACTCGTCATTATTAGAGTCGGACGTATCTGCACTAACTCAGGATTCGGATTTATTTGGTTACGATCCACGAACTATGCTGCGCTTTTCCAACTTCAACTTAGATGAACCATTTACTGTTCGACGTGCAAACCTCCAATACAAGCCTATTGGAAATACACGCGAACGCAACACGGGTATAGAATAATGGCGGTAAGCTATAACGAGATGATGACAGGCGGTAGCCAGAAGAAGAAAAAGAAACAGCCTACAATGGCACAAGCTCAAGGTGCTGGTGTTCAACAACCGCAGACATATGGTCAGCCGTCAATGGCTCAAGCACAAGGTCAAGATCCGTTGGTGAGTGCAATAGCTGCCGGTAGTCAGGCTCAAAATCAACAGCCGTCAATGGCGCAAGCTCAAGGTGGAATGCAACCTCAACAGCAACAGCCAACGATGCAACAGGCGCAAGGTGGAGCCACATTACCACCACCTCCACCGCCTCCACCTCCGGCTCCGTCTATGGCTCAAGCGCAAGCACCATCTGCACCGCAACCTACAATGGCGCAACAACAACAGCCAGTGGCGCAACCAGCTACAATGACAAACCCGACGAGCGACCCTAATTTCGGTCAGCCACCAGCTACTACAGTAAACCCAACAAGTGATCCGAATTTTGGACAAGCACCAGCGACAACGGTCAACCCGACAAGCGATCCAAACTTTAGTCAACCGCCAGCTACAACTGTAAACCCTACGAGCGATCCGAACTTTGGAAGGCCACCAGCAACAACGGTGAATCCAACGAGCAATCCAAATTTTGGTAGAGCGCCGGCTACAACGGTTAACCCGACAAGCGATCCAAACTTTGGCAAAGCTCCAGCAACTACGGTAAATCCAATTAGCGATCCTGGCTTTGTATCTGACTTAGCTACTGGTCAGCCGGTTACAGAGAATCCATTAAGTGATCCGTTGGCTGTTAGAGCAATGGAAGAAGAACGCATGAGCCAACCGGTTACAGAAAATCCTTTAAGTGACCCATCGTTTGTTCAAGGCTTGGCCGCCGATGCAACTACGCCTACGGTGAATCCGATAAGCGATCCATCGTTTGTTCAAGGTTTAGCTGCTGATGCAACTACGCCTACTGACGCATTAGGTGCTGGTGCAGATATGGCTGCTGCTCAGAATGTGGTAACGCCCGAAGCTGCACCAATGGCTGATACGTTAGAAGATGCACTACGTCAGCAATACATGAATAGAGTGGGTGGAACAGACGATCCGATTATGGCCTCACAATTAGCCGATCAGCAGTTCAGACAGAACGAAGCGCGTAAGGCTTTGGTCGAGCAGTTGGGTCGATATGGTGTGTTGCGAGGTGGAGGCGATACAGCGGCCGCTTTAGCGAGAATGGGTGAAGGCGATGAGCGTAACCGATTAGCACTTGAAGCTCAAGCTGCACAACGCAGACAACAAGATTTACGTGATGCTCAAGGGTTTGATTTAGGCCAGCGAGGTATGGGTCTACAAGAAGATCGAACGCAACAAGATATTTTAACGCAAGCGTTAAATCGTGACATTGCCAGAGCCGGTCAAACTGGAATATTTGAACGCGATGAAACAATGGCTGCAAAAAGACAGAGAGCAGAACTTGATGCGTTAAGTAGAGGCCAACAACGTGCAGACGCTGCCTTAACTGGTGAGTTTGGCGAAGACGGTCAGCAGACCTTACAAGCACAACGCCAACAGGCAGAATTGTTTGGAGAGTTAGACGATCAGAAAACATTGGCTGGTCAACAGTTAGAATCGCAGTTGTTTGGTGAGGTCGATGACCGTCAGACGCTAACGGGTGAAACCACACAAAGCGGATTAGACACGCAAGACTTACAACGCAGAATAGCTGAAGCCGGTCAGACCGGACTGTTTGATACAGGTGCAGCGAACATGGCTCCAGTACAGACTCAGCAAGCCAGAGCATTGGAGAGTGAACTGGATACGGCTGCATTAAGACGTGATGCCACACGCGCCGGTTTGACGGGTGAGTTTGAAGACGATCAAACATTGGAAGCTGAACTACGTAGAGCCGGCTTGACCGGAATGTTAGGCGATGATCCAACATTGGCTGGAAGACAAGCTGATATGGACTTGATTGGCAGTATTTTAGCAGCAAGAGAAGTAGATGATATGGCTGGAACAGAAGACTTAGTAAGTGGTTTAGCACAAAACTTACAGAGTTTCACGCCGGAATCTATTGAACAGATTCGTAGAGGTGCAGCCGCGCAAACGGACACCGCACGGGTTGAAACTGGAACTTCAGTGCCAACGTCAACCCCTGATGGTATCACCGTACCTTCAACAGGCAATGAAACAATAGATGCGGCAATGGATTCATTTATAAACAGAGAAGATTTCGATTATGACCCTGCAACAGCAAGGGGTTTTAGAACAGCGCGAGACAGTAAAGGAGACCTTATTGCAGAATGGGTTGTAGGATCTGGGCCAAGTGCAAAGTCCTTTAGAGGTAAGTTTGACAAAAAATCACAAAAGTTTGTAAAAATAGGTGGTTCGTATGGTGGAAGTAAAGATAGAACAGGGCCACGAATTGACGAAGTAGATCCGCAATAAAGGAGCATAAAATGTTTGGAGCATTAGCACCGTATGCAATACCGGCCGGGTTAAGTTTAGCGCAAGGTTTGGTAGGTAAACAGCAAGCCAAACGCGATCAGCAACGCATGGAACAACAGGCAAAACAGGATAAGCTGATACAGTCGTTTAATCCGCAAGCCCAGCCTACAGCGCCACAACAGGCCGCGCAGCAGGGTATCGGGCAAACACTGTTGAATGACCCAATAACTAAAAGCCTGTTAAGTGATTTGTCACAAAGTAAAAAATTATTTGGCGGCAAACTGGCTTTTGGACAGTAAAAACAGGAAAACATAATGGCTATTAGAAACATTTTAGGTGCGTTAGGCGGCATGTTGAACAGAGGGCCGGATCAGGAAGATCCTACGCTTACACCGGAAGAGCGTGAGCGAAGAAGAAGGCTGATGATGGCCAACCGTACGCCGTTAAACCAACAGACTGCTACTCCATTACAAACAGGGGGTGGCTTAGATCAGGTTTCGGATAGAATGAAAGATGCAGCAAAGCAAGCAAGAATGGGCCGACTTGAAGGCATAGCACAAGAGCGGTCTGCGGATGCTTTGTCGCAACCAACCGGTGAATTGGATCTTAACAGGATCGCATCAACAGAACAGTTTGCTGAACCCGAATTGCCACCGGAAGATGTGAAAAGTCCGTATGAGCCGTCAGGTAAGGGTACACAAGACAACCCATATGTAATAGAGGAAACGGTGGTAGAAGGAGATGCGCCAGACGAAGAGGAACAAGAGGAAAAACAAGGACTATTAGGTCGATTGGGTGGCATGGTAAAAAGTAACCCGGAACTGTTTGCACAAATTGCTCAGTTAGGCGGTGGATTAATAAGCGGAATGGCTCAAGATAAGGCGCAAAGACGTGCAGATGCCACAACTCAGGATCGGATGGCAAGAGCCAACTTGATTGGCGCACTTACGGGTCGCACACCGCAAGTTGCCGCTGAACGTGCAGATACCGGTGGTTTGTTTTCACTGGACACGTTAGGCAAAGCCATTAAAGGTGGTGGTGCTTTAGCGCAAGATGAGATAGGCCGTCGTGAAGCACAAGAACAGTTAGAATACGACCGAGGTATTGCTGAAGAGGAAACAGAGTATCAAAGAGAGCAAGACAGATTAGATCGTAAGGAAAGCGAAGAAAAATTAGAGCAGGGTTGGGCAAATATTGAGCAAGGTGGATTAAAAGGAGCAACAGCCTTAAAAAACAAGGCTGCAATAATGAAAGGATCTGTAGATGTAGTTGATTCCTTTTTAGACAACTTAGAAAATTATCAAAAGTTAGAAGAAGGTGATTCCATTAGCTGGAGAAGAATGTTGGGTGGTCTTGCTACTAATTTTGGTATAGTTGGAACTACTTATAACCCAGAGGCGCAACAATATACCGATTCAAGAGCGCTTATTGTTGCAGAGGTTGCACGTATTATAAATGGCGGCGGTGCAAACGTGTCGGCTAAAGAGCAACAGATGGCAGAATCGGTAGTGCCTGACATACGAATACCAAGAGATACACAAGCGTATGGAATACAAAAATTAAAACGTCTTCGTGAAATTTTATCATTACGGGTCAACGCAATTAATGAAGGTATAAATCCAACAAGTTCATTATACGATCAGATTGTTTTTGATGAAGCTGAAGGGCAAGAAACAGAAACAGAACCAACAGAAGCACAAGTTGCAATGCAAGGTAAAGATTTGACTCCAGATGAACGAGATTTATTACGTCGCGCTATGGCAAATCCAGATGATACCGAAGTTCAATCAGCAGTAAATAACAATCCTAAACTGAAAAAAGCTATAGGACGAGGCTGATGGCATATAATGAAAAACAACGTCGGCGCATGGCGCTGTTGTTAGGCGACAGTCAGCCAGAGGAACAAGAGCAGCAAGTTCCGCTTGCAGAAGACCGCGTCGAGTCACAACAGTTTTCAGATGCAGAATTGGCGAGGATGGAAAAGCTGTTAGGGGGCAAAGATCAAAGTTTCTTAGCTCGCTTGGGTCGAACGGCTCAAAAAATACCTGGTGATATTATGGAAACAGCCGGCGAAGAGTTTAGTGCGCTTGGTGAAGTGATAAGTGATCCGGGTCAGGCTATTTCCGGCATAGGAATGGCGCTGGAAGGAACTGCTGATATAGCCGGAGAGAAAGTGCTTGGTTCGCTGTATGAACCGCGTGATCCGCGTCGTGCTGAAATGGTGCGCCAAATGGCCGGTCAGTTTGGTGAGGAAATAAAAAACGTAGAAGAGCGTCCAGTTCGATCTTTAGTCAACCTTGCATCATTGGCAACATTGCCGCTTACAGGCGGTGGTGCAGCGTTAGCAAGAACTGCTCCAAGAGCATCTAAATTGTTATCGACGCTTGGTAAGGCAGCCGACGTTATTGATCCGGTAACGGCTGCGGCAAAAGGAACAGGCGCATTATACAGAGGCGTAAGGGGTAAGGTTTCTAAAGCCGGTGAGAAGGTAGCGTCAATGGCCGAAGATACCGGTGCAGCGACTAAAACTAAACCGCGTCTAAGAGATGCGTTTGGGCAAGTTTTTGATAGTGTTCTTGGGTTTACTACCGGCACAAGTCAGACTGCTTTAGAAAGATTGCGACGCTATGTAGGCGAAGGTAAAGGCAACGTAATACGTGACTTTAGAAAAGACAAGACAACGGGTCGATTGCGTGTTGTAGATAAATACATAAAAGATCATAAGAAGATAAGAGAACAGGCAAATAAAGATTACGAGGCTGCTCAACAGATGATGAAGGATAATGGCCTATACGATCAACCTCTTGGAAAAAACAATGAAGTAATACTAACAGACTTACGGAACATTGTTACCAGAGCGTTAGACGGGTCAGGTGCAACAGTAAATGTTGGTGCAGTAGATGATCTTGGGGTAAGTAAAGCAACCATAGATTTTCCATACGGTAAAACTAAAATAGCAGAAGAAACACAAAAGAAGATTGATGGAATTTTAAATAAAATAATAAATCTTGAAGGCGAAAAATATATTGACAAAATAGTTGAATCAGAAGAACTGGTATATAAAGCACCTGCACAGTTTGTTCCTAAAATGGTTAAAGAAGTAAAGGTTATGGATGTGCAGTATTTAGACGCACTGAAGAAGCAGTTAAAAGATGAAATAAATAACATTGCCTACGACGATAAGGCGCGTAGTGCGAAGCGCTATCTGACAAGGGTTCACGACCAAATTGCTGAAAAATTAAACCAAGCCACAGAGGGCGCACACGGCGAGTTGATGCGTAGTTATGCTGACAAAATGAAGGTGTTGGATGCAGCCGATGAAGTGTTCAGCATTGACCCAAGAAAAGCAGTTGAAGTTGCAGACCTTAAGACCGGAAAAAATGCTTATGGCAGTTTAGCGTCTGCGCTTGCAGACAGCCCGGACGAGCTACTTAACCTTGATCAATTTGAGCGTGTTGCCAGAGAGTCCGGTGGAAGCGGAGACTTGATAGCCTCGTTGGTAGGTTCAGCGTTTAATCCTCTTTTCGGTAGCGGTCTTGTTGTAAAATCTGAAATATCACAAATAGGACGAAACATTGCAGATAATATAACACGTTTCGGAACTGGAATTGCTACTACAGTATTTTCAACGCCGGCCATCCTTCTGTTTAGTCCACGCGCTATTGGTGCGATTGTGCCACGCTTAGTTGAAGGTGGCATGAGATTAGAAGATGCAACTCGTACGGCTCGTAATCTCGTAAAACAAGTACAGGCAATTGGTAAAAAGACGGGTATAAATAAAGTTGCACTTGAAGGGGTAACATTGGGTCAGTTAATAGAGCGCCTTAATGAAGATGCAGAGTTGGCACAAATGATCGAAGACTTAGAAAAAGGGCAAAACTAATGGGTACTGTATCAAGGGTACATACATTTTCATCAGGCGCGGTTTTAACAGCGGCGCAACTCAATAACGAGTTCGATAACCTTCTGACCAGTAGCGCGGTCAATGGAGGCTTGGATGCGACGAATCTAGGGGTTACCGCCGGAGTCGTTTCGGCATCAAAAGCACTGGTTGTCGATTCAAGCCGTGACCTCGACGATACGTCTGCATCGAACCAACTGAACAACCTAACCGTATCAGGGTTGCTTAAAACAGACAATACAACGAATGCTACATCAACAACCGATGGGGCGTTACAAACGGACGGTGGATTATCTGTAGCACTGGACGCGATCATCGGTGACGATCTGAAACTGTTAAGCGATTCGGCTGTATTGTCGTTAGGTGCTGGCTCTGATTTTACGATTACACACGATGGAACTACAGGCGCTACGTTAGCCGGTAACCCTATTGTTATCGACTCAGGAGACGCTCTAACGCTCGATGCACATACTGGCGTGTTCACCTTTAAAGATGCCGGATCTTCTGTTTTAAGCATCACAGAAGGCAACTCAGGCGATGTCACAATTAAGCTGATAACTAACGGTAAAGATTTAAAGTTTACGGACAACGGCGATGCGGTAGGACTAACCGTATTAGATGGAGCCGCTGGTATTACGGTAGCCGGTGAAGGTGACTTTGGCTCATTAGACGTAAACGGCAATGCAGACATATCTGGCGATCTCACGTTGTCGGCTGGGGCAGATGGAGCATTACGTTTTTCAGCCGCAAGCTCAATTAAAATTCTCGACAACAGTGCAGCCTCACTGGTAGTAGAAGAGGCCGATAATGCCTATATGACCTTTGTCACGACCAACAGTTCTGAGGCTGTAAAGTTTGACAAGGCACTCGATATAAACGCTGCTATGGACATAGATGCAGCTATGCAGATAGACGGAACGATCACGGTTGGAGTCGATGATACCGGTTACGATGTCAAGTTTTTTGGAGCTACAAGCGGATCAAGTGTGCTGATTGATGAATCTGCCGATGATGTAATTTTTACCAATTTCGGATTAGCTGTAGGATCGGACGCTACAGGCGACGTATACTACCGCAACTCAAGTGGATACCTCGCACGTTTAGCGGCTGGGTCAAACGGCCATGTATTAACGCTAGATTCGGGCATTCCTTCTTGGGCTGCTGCGTCCGGTGGCGACATAACTGGCAGTACTGGAAGCACCGACAATATAATAATTACTGCGAACGGAACTGGTGGAAGCACTGTACAGGCTAATAGTGCAGTGGCCGTAGACGACTCCAGTAATGTTACAGGTGTGGGCAACCTGACACTATCCGGTGAGGTCGATGCAGCTACGGGTGACTTTTCTGGAGCGGTAGACATAGCAGGTGATCTTACGCTTTCTGCTGGAGCAGATGGAGCGTTGCGTTTTAGTGCTGCAAGCTCAATTAAGATACTTGATAACAGTGCCACTTCTTTGGTTTTTGAAGAAGCTGACAATGCTTACATGACATTTGTTACCACCAACAGTAGTGAGGCTATTAAGTTTGATAAGTCGTTAGATATAAACGCCTCCATGGATGTAGATGCAGATGTGGACATATCTGGCGATCTTACGCTATCTGCCGGTGCTGACGGTGCATTACGATTCTCGGCAGCAAGCTCAATTAAAATCCTGGATAACAGCGCAACGTCATTAGTCGTTGAAGAAGCTGATAATGCCTACATGACATTTGTTACGACTAACAGTAGTGAAGCGATCAAGTTTGACGTTGGGCTTGACGTAAATGCTGCTGTTCAGATTGATAGCACGGTGACGGTTGGGGTAGACGACACCGGACATGACGTAAAGTTTTTTGGCGCAACATCTGGATCATCGGTGCTTTTTGACGAGTCTGCTGATGACATGATTTTAACTAATTATGGACTTGCAGTAGGAAGTGATGCCACTGGCGATATTTACTACCGAAACAGTTCTGGATTTTTAGCACGGCTGGGTGCTGGCACAAACGGACATTTCTTGAAACAAGGTTCGTCTATTCCAGAGTGGTCAGCGGTAAGTGCCACTGCATTAACAGGCTCGACGGCCACAACCATTCCAACCGTGACGGGTGCAAACGCAATAGCCGGCGAAGCAAACCTTCGATACGATGACAAAATTCTTTCCACCGATGGAGCAGCAGCAAGTTTCGACACGACTTTCACGGGTGTCCAAAGCGAGAAAATGTTTATTGGTGGCGAAGATGGACATGCTACTAATTCTGAATGGTGGAGCAATGTTTATTACGATTCATCGGCTTATAAGCGCATTGGTACAGGTGAGGCATCACGATATAGACAACAAACTGGCACACACACATGGTATGGTGCAGGGTCAGCATCGGCTGATGCAACTATCACATGGACTACGGCTGCCTATTGGGATTCGGATGGTAATGCTAACTGGTACGCATCTGGTTCCAGTGCATTTGTTATTGCTACTTCTACACCTAAAAAACCGTCGGGTGGAGATTGGTCAGCTACGTCAGATTCACGACTCAAAACAGTAACAGGCGAGTATACGCTTGGCTTAACTGAACTATGCAACTCAAACGTCAGACCGGTCAAATACCAGTATAACGGCAAAGCCGATACGACTGCTGATGGTAAGACTTATGTTGGCCTTGTAGCCCAAGAAGTCGAGCAGGTATTTCCTGATACCGTCACACAATACTCAAGAAAAATTAATGACACCGATGCAAACGAAACCACTGACCTGAGACAGTTTGACGGTGGCGAAATTAAATGGGCGCTCGTCAATGCGGTAAAAGAGTTAAAGGCAGAACTTGATGCAGCCAAAGCGCGGATAACAGCACTGGAGGCGTAATGAGTCCGAATAAGTATCCACCTCCAGAGCAGATACCCTCTGCGGAACGTCAAAGAAGGCTATACGTTGAGGCGGTAAAAGAGATTGACCATCTGCGTAAAATGGTGTCATCCGAAAACATCGTTGCCAAAGAGTATCGCCATGACCGAGATGAACTAAAGGGCGAACTCAAATCTGCCAAGCGGTCTATCATTACGTTAAGCCGTCGGCAAAAAGCCGCTGATGAATCGAAGAAGGCTGCTGCCTGGTCCGGAGGTGCAACAATTTGTGTAACCATCCTATATCAACTCTGGCATACCATCGGGTTTCCATTTGCGAGAAACGGTGCTGATAAAAAATGGATGGAATTTTGGTCGCACGAAGCGGTCTACGGAGTCATTGTTTGGCTGATGACAGTGATGTTTGCTGAAGTGTATAAGGCTACTTCCGGCCACAAGTAGAATGAACCGCTTTTGGTCGTGGTTGGAAAAACTGTTGCACCGAAAGCGTCTAAAAGACAAGCGTAGTCCAAGAGCGCGGATGGCAAAAAAAGATGGAAACAGAAGCAGCAGAGGCTCTACAAAAATTTTCTGAACAGTCCGGTATTGGTCTGCTGATAGAGCAGTATAGCTGGCTGTTTGTAGTTGGTTTGTTTTTGCTGTTTTTGCGTAACACGATTGAAAATATACTGGCCGGTGCAACGGTCTTTTTTGGATCGAAATACGATGAGAATCAGACCTGTTACATACAGGTAGGTGGAGATCGTAGACCAGCTCGTATCAGCAAAACATCGCTGACATCAACCACGTTTTACGTGTATCAGGTTGATGAGAACGGCAATATAAAATCAGGCACTTTACTCAATGTAGCCAACAGCGATTTAGGGTCGCTCAGAATTGAACGCGAACTGGACTTACT
>Ga0208030_1000755_pt1 | contig 21067 bp, 8 predicted proteins | sample MalvirDeepMed_M9_FD_184246 | JGI IMG/M metagenome (GOLD analysis project Ga0208030, IMG submission 184246) | Marine viral communities from the Global Malaspina Expedition - Malaspina viral metaG DeepMed_M9 (SPAdes) (version 2) | ecosystem: Environmental > Aquatic > Marine > Oceanic | place...
GGCTTATTCCTTTCCTCCTGAAGATCGGTGACATGGCCGTGAAGGTCACAAGATCTAAAAAGGATGATAAGGCATGGGCAAAGGTTAAAAAGGTCTTAGAAGGGCTTTAATGCCTAAAAAGGGCAAACAGCTTGAAGACTTTAGTGGTGGCGTAAATACTTATGCTGATCCTCAGAATATTGCTGATAACGAATTAGCTCACTGCTCAGGATTTAAATCTGAACTAGGAGAGATTGTTGTTCTTGGTGATATGAAGGCAGCTTATTCGCCATCAGCAGCTAATGGAAATACTATTATAGAACCTGGGTATGGACTATTTACATTTTCACATGATTATACTGCTGCTGGTGCGTTAGGTGCAACTGATTATCTTGTAGTGCAGGGTACTTCTTCACATTTAATTCTTATCTATACATCGGCAGGATGGGTATCTGCAATAGATATGGGTACTTCTTCATCAGATGAGGCGCTAAATGGTACTACAAGGCCATTAAATCCTTGTTTTTTCTTTGTAGATGGTGCACTTAGGGTCTCTCCAGGCAATTTTGCAGCATTTGATACTGGTGCAAATACTAATGGTGCTGAGACAGTAGCTCCTGGCTATTCAGAACTTATGGGGTGGATAGGAGGAATTCAGGCTGATAGTGCTAAGGCTGATGCTGGAGATATAATAGTTATAAATGGAGTTGAATATCTTGTTATAGTACAAGACCTTGGAGGAGGCGCTATAATTCATATTTGTGTTAGACATACAACGGGTTTTTTCCCATCTTTAGCAGTTACAGGACAGGATATACATGTTATGCCTGATGCAAAATGGCGTGGTATTGTTAATAGGAGGTTATTTTCAAAGGTAACTACAGCAGGAACATTTATTGAATGGTATACATGTCCTATGACTCCAAAGCCACCTGCATATAATTTTGAGAGTATTGATGATGCGGTATTTGTAGAAGTGCCATTCCTAGCAGATTTTCATGTAGGTGATCTTCTTTCTGCAGGTACTGGATATACAAGTGGTGTAGTGGCTATAGGAACTAAGAATGATAATGCAAATACTGATGGGGTATGGGATACAACTGTCAGATTTTGGATATCAGCATTATATGATGATGCGAGACAAGAATCTCAGCCGTTTTGTGATACCACTACAGAAACTATTGCATCTGGCGCGGAATTAGGAGTGGTAGTTAATGTGCAATATTCACATGATGGTACTCCAGCATATTGCTTAAATAAACGTGTTGTTGGGGCAAGACTTTATTATGAAGATACAGTAAATGAATTAGGTACTTTGTATCAGTTATTAGATATAGATTTTGAAAAAGGATGTAAAAAAGCAGAGTCTGAATCTTATACTCCTTGGGTACAAAGAACTGCAGACCAAGAGGCTATTTGCCCAACAACAACTGGAGCAACAGTAGCTGACAGGCAGGGTGGAGATGCATTTACATGGGCAGTCCCTCCCAAGGCAGCCACATATGAGATAAATACGGGGTATAGCGCAATTACTAATATACATGCTAGGTTCAAAACTGCAGTAGTAGCAAATAGAAGGACTTATGTTGGCAATGTGTATGAAGGAGGACAAGCATATGGAGATAGAATTCTTTATTCTCCTGTTAATAAATTCGATATATTGCCAGAAACTAATGCATTGCCTCTTGCAATTGGAGATGGTGATGAGATAGTAAAGTTGGCAACCTTTGCTGATAGGCTTTTAAGCTTTAAGAAGCGTACTTTATATATTATAAATATAGGCGGGGGTGCATTATCAGCATTTATTGAATCTGAACATGCCAATATGGGTGTAGAAAATCCATGTCAAGTATGTGATACTGAATACGGGGTAGCATGGGTAAATAAGTTTGGAGTATTTCTTTATGATGGGCAGAAGATAAATGAACTTACAAGAGGTAAATTGCAAGTATCAAATAGTACTAGAGGGCTTGGATTGAATATCGTAGAATCTTTGTCTCCTCTTATTGGGTATCATTCATTAAATAAGTGGATTGTGGTACATGTTTCATCAGAAATATCTGGAGATTATGAGGATGAAGCATGGATATTTGATTTTAAAAATGGATCTTGGACATGGAGTCAGGAATTTACTGCAAATGCTGAGTATAAAACTAATATGGTAAATACTAACGATAATGAATTAATATTTGCTGCTGGCACTAATAGTACAGATACTCCTAATTTCTTTAAACTGCAGGGTACTGGAGTTAGCGATCCAGCTGAGGATAACTTATTCTTACTTACCAAAGATTTTACACTTAATGTGCCAAGTGCTAAGAAGAATTTGCATGGTGTGTATATTACCTATTCTGCAGGTGGTACTTCCCAGATAGAAGCAGATATTATATATAAACATTCAACTGGAGAAGACGTTATAGATTTAATAGAGTCTGGCGGAGGAACAACTTATTATACAGCAGCATTAGGATTTAAAACTACTAGTGGTGAGAAAACAACAATTCAGCTTGTTCCTTCGAGTGGAATTATAAAGAATGCAAATAGCTTTCAACTAAAACTCCATAATAGAGATGTTGCACATGATTCTAGTAATGCATTTAAGCTTTATAATATAACTTTTATCTATAGAGATAGGAGTCCACGCTAATGGGTCTTAGTCAAAGAGAAAGGGCATTAGGGCATCAGAAAGGTGGATTAGTTACTTTAGATGTTGGTACTCCAGGTGCAAGAGAAGGGTCAGATGGCGATATGACATTAAGAAAAGTAGCTAAAGGACTAGTATTATATATTAAAAAAGATAATAAATGGTATGATGTAAATAATCTAAATATAGGCATAGATTCATCTATAATAACTATAAAGTCAACTAGTGCAACTCCAGTGAATAATATAAATGTAGCAGGTATTAATACAATTTTTGTAGATACTGATGACTATGATTATGTTATAGGTGGATTTTCTGGCGGTATAAGAGGGCAGAAATTATATATTACAAAAATTCATGTTGACAATGCTTTAACTTTAGAGCATTTTGAACCAAGTAATAGTCAGGTAATACTTATACCTGATGTAGCTGATTTAACTTTTGAAGCTACAGATTATGGTGGGGCTACACTTATATGCGATGGCAGCAGGTGGTATTGTGCTGGAATAGCGCATCAATATAGTAATGATACATAGGGGATAATTATGGCAAGAGGGCGATATAAATTAAAAAGAGATCTTGCGGCAGAGCAGGGACAGATACAGAGTGCTGCTAAAAAGCGCGGTCTATGGGGCAGTATAGGAGGTACACTACTTGGCGGTCTTGCTATTGCAGTAACTGGAGGCGCTGCAAGTCCAGTTGTAGCTGGCCTTATGGCTGGTGGAGGTAAGTATATTGGAGGGCATTTAGGGAATCTGCTTGCTGGCAAGACTAAAGGAGGCAGACTCAAGGGAGGAAAGTTCTTCCAAGGAGAAAGAGAGGCTCTTGCAAGCCAGATTAAAGAGAATATAGGTGCTCAAGCTGCTAAAGCTGGTCTTACAGCTGGCATGGCGAAGCTACCTGGTGCTGCTTTGAAGTTTGGTAAGGAGGGCTTTTCAGCAACAGTTCAAAAGGCAAGTGGGCAGGTGGGTAAAGCAGAGGAAGCTGCATCTCTATATGCTCCAGGAGAAGGTGGTCTTGGTAAGCTTTTAGATTTCAGAGGTAGCTTTGTAGGTAAGGGATTAGGAAAGATGCAAGCTGCAAGAGCTACTAGAGAGACTGCAGATGCTGCTAGAGAATGGGAGGCTATTCAGGGAGGGATGGCACCTACATATGGTGGTTTTGATATTGATAAAGTGCTGCAACAAGGTAAGGCACAGCGAGTTAAAGATGCTGTAGAGATGGAAAGATCTGTTTCGGCATTTGATAGAACGCTTGCAGCGCCAAGGTCAACTGCAGCACATCATTTGCAAAATATAAAGAAAGTAGATCCATCTAAGCTTGCAGGGGCTTCTGAAGCTCAGGCAAAAGCTATATCGGAAGGTTTAGTACCTCCTGAGTATGGTCTTCCCAAGGGAGTAACTTGGGGAGAGACTGCTATTGATCCAGGTAGAAGTGATCTGTCGTATGCAATACCAGGCCAAAAAGGGGGCTTACCAGGACATCAGGGTGCGCTATCACAATATCCTCACTATGCTGGAGATGTCCCTGATTTAATGGATATGTATGAAGATGAGTTAAGTTTAGCCCGAGTAGAACGTATGGAGGCAGCTAAAAGTGCAGACCCCATACGTGGCATGCAACGGCTTAAAGGAGTAGAAGAACAAGATTATCTAATGGATATAGAAAGAGCAGATATGCCTACAGAGGCTATTCCAACAGATATGCCATTAGGTAAGGGATTGAATCCAATTGAAAGAAAGTATTATGATAGAGTCAATCAAATGGAAGGTGGAGGATATAGTACAAGTGTAAGGGGAGGATTGCCAGAAGAATATGGGCGTGGATATATTTCAAGAGAAACAGGAGATATAGTAAGACCTCCTGCCAGCCCTAATGTTCCTTTGCAAGACTATCCTATGGAGGGTTTAGAAGATTTTAATTTACCTACTACAATGAATGAGGTATCTGTAAGTGGGCAAGGTGGGCCAGGGTTCTCTGAATTTGATGAAGCATCCTGGAAAGAAGGACGTAAGACATTGAGCAATATTGATTTTGGACTGGCAGATGAACAAATACCGTGGCAGAAAAGATTTTTTCCTAAAAAGCGAGGGTTTGAATCTAGATGGTAACATTAAGGAGATTATAATATGGCATACGATAAATTAGCACAAAAAGGTAGATATGGTGATACAGAGATACGTAATGTTGCAGGTAGAAAGTCTCATGTAAATAGAAAAGAATCTAATCTTATAGATTTATATGGTATGCTAGGTGAACGCTTAGTTCGAGATGCAGGGGCGGGTACTATAAATCCAAAGACTGGACTTCCTGAGTATCATGGAAGTAAAAGAAATTATTTCAAGCCTCCAGTTGGACATCCTGGGCATCATACTCAAGCAGAAATTAATGAAGAACGTCGAAAGAAAGCGGAGAGAAGAGCTTATGCAGATGCTCCAGATGAATTTGATAAGGATGCTTATGCAACAGCACTTGAGGAAGGTGAAGGAGAGCAATATTTATTAGACATTGGAATCCCTCAAAATAAGATAGAATATTTTGAAGCTAATGTAGATGTAAAGGGTGAACTAGATCTAGCACAGGAAGCAAAGACTCTTTCAGGAGAAGCCGCTACTCTTACGGAAGCAGGAGCTACTCTTGCAGAGGGTCAAGCTGAGGCACAATATGGAACTGAAGGAGAAGCGTATACAGGTGCTCAGGCAGCCTTTGATATAGGTAGTAAGGGTCTGGCGGAAGGAAGGCGTGGTGCTGCGGCTCGATATGGATTAGGAATGGAACAGGCTGGGCTCCAAGCAGGAAGATCTTTATCTAGTGTTTATGCTCAGACATCTGCGCAACAGGAGAAAGCAGGATTTGGGCCTGGAGGAGCAGTAGCAGCTGCTGGTAAACGTGCACAGAAAGGCGTCTTTCAGGATTATACAACACAGCAGAAACAATTGGCAGAAGCTCAGACTTCAGCTATGACTGGGTTTGATATTCAGGCAGAGGGATTAGCAGAGTCTCTAAGATCTTCAAAGGCAAGTGCTGATATTTCTTATACTGGTGCTATGGGGCAAGCTGATTTAACAAGACAAGGTGCTGGTTTGGATAGAGACCAAGCAGACCTCACTTATAAACAGAAGAAGTTTAGTGTAGGGCAACGAGCAGCAGATGAATGGTGGGAAACCTATGAAGCCACGAATGTATAGCATTAATCAAAGTACTTAAGGAGATGTAATATGGCAACTTTTCAAACGCCAAGAATAGTAGTAGAACAAAGTCCATGGCAGACTTTCTTTGAGGAACTGCCAGGTATGTTTGCTACATATCAGAAGACTAAACTGCATGCAGAAGAGGCTGAAAGAGCTAGGCAATTTGCAAGAGATAGTCAGTATATTAAGCATGAGATGGATAAAGACCTTATGTACGAAAAGGCAATTATAGGATTACAGGAAATAGCTATAAACAAAGGTGTTACCATAGATATAGATCTAGGTAAGAATGAAGTTAGCTCTCCTGCTACCCATACTCGTGGTGGTGACAAAATGAATAAGATTGTACAGGAGAATATGATACAAGCTCCTGTCCATAATGCTGAATATAGACGTTCAATTGCCTTAGATAATTTAAATTTAATCACCCAGGGTCAAAATGATGCTTTAATCTTAGATATAAATTATGATGGTAAAATTGATACAGCAGAAATAGGTACTTTTCAAAACAGTCCTGAAGGGCAACAACTTCTTAAGTCACTTGATCTTACTGAATTTCCTGAGCCTTATTTAAGAGGGGCAAGGGCATATTTAGAGCAACCAAAGGTTAAGCAGAGTAGGAAAGCCTTATTTGATCTTACTAATATGCTAGGAGCGCATGTTAAAGATACTGATCCTGATGCTCCAGGACTTCAATTTGATCCTTCAGATCCAAGGGCAATTGAGATAGAAAATACATTAAATGCGATTCAATTACAACAAATTCCTGCAGCTACCGCAGCACTTCAAAAGGTTGTTGGAGCTGAAGATCCTTATGCAAGGCAGAAATATACTCCTCTTGAGCAAACTCTACTTGAAAAAGAAGGAATGATAGTAGGAGAGGACCCTCGCATGGGAGCTATAGTTAAGCGCTCTAGGGAAGATATAATGGCTTCAGAAGAATTTCTTAATTTAACAAAGCAGAGGCAGGCAGCGCTTGATTCACTTAGTACTATACAGGATATTGACCCTAGGGGGCCAGATTATGTGCCTACAGGTCCAGAAGATGTCTCTCCCGAGCAGTTAGAGCAAGCAGATATAGTAGGCCAAACCGAAGAACAACTAGAGGCTATGTTAGCTGATACTGATGTCAGTAGGCAAGAAGCAGCTGAAACTATTATTAGACAAAAGAACATAGCTCAGACCCGTAAAGATGCCAAAGATGACCTTAAGCTAATGGATGCTGGGGAAGAAAGGGAACAAGAGAACTTTGATGCAGCACAAGACCAGCGATACAGAGGTCTTCGCTCCTTTTATGAATCTGGTCCTCTATATGCAAGAAAGACAACTAGTGGTAAATTTCCAGAGAATACTCCTAAATGGGTGAAAAAGATCTATAATGAAAGCAAGGTTCTTTATTCGTTACTTTCTGGTAAAACATTTCCTGGGGTAGGAGGAAAGCATGAAAGTGACGATGCAATGAAGATTATGCAACAAGATATACAAAAGTATATAACAGAAATTATGACTAAAAGTGGCTATGATCCACATGCAGATCTTGAGAGGGTTTATAATGCAGGAGAGACTGTGGATCTGAAAGCTAGAAATGTTTTAAAATCTCCTAAATTCCAACAAGCTGTAGATCCTAGAGGTGATGGTACTTATGATACAAAAAAGGCTGCGATAAACTTGGATAAACTGTTTAATTTGCATGGAAAATCTCAGTTAAGATGGGTACCTGGAATTGACCCTGATAAGCGTACAATGGCGCAAGGAGAGGCAATAGCACATCTGTATAATGTATGGTTTGGCCTTGAGCAAGAACTGATTAGAAGAAAAGGTTATTCTCTTGAAAGGCAGGATAAGCAGAGAGATTACGAGAAAGTAATCCAAGGATTATAAATGACCTACCAAGAATTAGCTGCCTACCTTAGGTCAGAGTATTCCCCTACCTATGGGGGTGAAGAATGGCGTGACGATATACTTCTTGTAGAAGATTACATGACAGTTCGTCCTGACGCCATGGACTGGGATGTAGACATTTCCAATTTTAATGAACTTCAAGGGCTTACTGAAGAAGGAGCCCCTCTCCCTGTTGCAGGTTATGGAAAGCAATTAAAATTTGGTTTTACTAATATAGGCCTTCTTTTACCTCAGATGGTGCAAGCTGAGCAGGCAGAAGAATTGATGAAGGGTGTTGAGGGTGAGACTACTACTGCTGAAGATATTGGTGTCCTTCCAGGCGTACTTTCTCCTTGGGAGGCAGCTCCCGAAGACAGAGAAGAGAGTTGGGGTGAGTGGTATATGCGTTCTATGGCTAACCTTGCAGGTGCTGCCAGGGGCGCTTTAGGTGCTCCAATAGATAAAGTAATGGCTATGAGAAGGCTTATGCTCCAACAGACTGGTAGAATAAGCCCTGAGATAGCTGAAGGAGCGCTTAGAGGCGCAGAAGACTATAGAAGATGGAAAAACGAATGGACGAATGAATGGATAGATTCTGATCCAGAGCTACAAGGGCTCTTATTGTGGAATAAAGAGCATCCTGTTGGCTTTAAAGAACTTATTGAGGGCAATGCTGGTGATGTTGTTATGAGGGGTTTGATTCAAGCTGCCCCTTCTCTTGGTGCTTTTATGGCAGCAAACTATATTGCTGGTCCACAGGCAGCTATGGGTGTTGCTTTTGCTCTTGGTAAGGCTGCGTCATATGATGAAACAATGTCAGCATTGGTTGATGAGATGGGCATTCCGCCAGAAGAAGCAATAGGATATGCCAATGATATGAGTACTATAGTTGGTGCAGGTGAAATGATACTGGAATCTATTGGAGGCTTTGGAATATCCAAGGCATTAGGCAGGGATAAGGTAGCAAAAAAACTATATGACACTGCAGGTAGGAGATGGTTAATTAATAAGATAGCTAATCCTGCTATTAGGAAAAAACTACAAAGTGAAACTGCCTACACTTTGGTAGATGTTATGAAGAGTGGTGGTAAAGAATATTTAACTGAAGCCTTCCAAGAGATGAATTCATTCCTGGGAGTTGAAGCTGCCAAACAAGGCTATGGAGATGGTGCTCCTGAAAATGCCTTAGCTGATATTACTAAGCAGTATGGTGATTTCTTATCCAGTCGCGCAAGACAAAAAGAAGTATGGAAAGAAGCTGAGGCTGGGACAGCAGGATTTGTTGGATTTATTGCTGGTGTTAGTGTATCTGCTACAGGCTTAGGCCCTTCAGCCTGGGATGATTATCAATACTGGAAACAGCAGAAAGCAAAAAGAGCAAGAGAGGACTTCTTTAAACCTGTACGTGAAGCTGAAGAGAAAAGAAGATTTGACGAAGAAGTTGAAGAGGCAGAGTTTGAAGATGCTGGCGTTCCAATACCAATAGAGAAACAATTAGGTCCTGGTCGGAGGCATATAGATTTTATTGAAGATGATGCTTTAATGCTTAATCTTATTACTGGTGGGCTAGAGTCTATCCCTGAGGATCAAAAGGAAAGAGCAATATATCTACGTAAGGTCTACGGCCTATCTAATAACAGAAAAGCATTAGAGAAGATTAATGATATACTTAACAGGAGAGCTGATGTAGTAGAGAAGGCTGGTTTAACTCCTGCAGGAATCAAAGAAGGTATCATTGCACAATTCCCCTCAGATAATAAAGATCTTAACAAGATAATCAGTTCAGTAAATGAACGGGTAGATAAGTATGAAGCAGGAGAGATTACACCTACTGGAGAAGAAGTCTCTAAGCCAAAGGAAGGCTTACCTCTTGATGTTTTAGATCGACTAGAAGGAGTAGATGTTCCCGAAGGGCCTCCAGATGTAACAGATGTAGTCTCAGACCTTTTTGAACAGCGTGATATTGAACCCTATGTTGAGGAAGAAGTAACTGACCCAGATCAGATTATATCCCCCGAAGAGGATGTTGTCATTGATGTTGCTGAACCAACTGGGTTTGAAGAGCCAAGTGAGGAAGTTTTAAAATTTGCTGCAGAAGGAGAAGAGTATAGGGGAGATAATATAGTTCAAACGCCTACCATACCAGCAGATGAACAGCTTACTCCAGCTAAACCTATAGTAGAAGTACCTGAAACTGGAGAGATTACTGTTTATAGGGATGAGAAGAAATCTACTATTAAAATAGAGAAAGTCACTAATGATGTTGCTGCAGCTATTCAGAAAGATGAATCAGTTAAGGAAGTAGATGCTCTTATCGTTGAGGGAGATCAAGCTGGACTTATAAGACAGATGCAACAAATGAATGTTCCTGGTGCAGATAAAATACCATTAACTAAGGATGGCAAGGTAGATTATACTGAAGCTGACCCATTTATTCAGGAATTCTTTAAGGATGACTTTAAATATATTCGATATAATAACAAACAGCTTGAGCAAAAGGGTGTAGAGTTCCATGACCTTGAGACTGGAGAGCATGTTACTACTAGTCCTATACTGGCAAAGATTTATGCTGGTCAGCGTAAAGCAAGGGATCTAAAGAAGAAAGTTCCAGTTGAAGAAAAACCTGCAGATATAGCTCCATTTATTTTTAAAGATAATATTATTAAGGGTGATGAGATTCTTGGATACGATCCTGAGGTAGGAAGGTTTATCAAGGGTGACGAGGTGCGTTCTAAGGAAGATTATCTTGCAGAACAAGAGCCAGCTGAAGCTGCTTCTTATGACAAAGAAGGGGAAGAAGCTATTGTAGGGCATACAGTCTTTGCTGATAATGCAATAAAATATGATAATTTGGTTAAAGTTAGATATGAGCCTAAGAATGATAGATTATGGATTAGAACTCTAGATGGTGCAGGACGGAATATTGCAGGATATACTGAGATTCAAAGGCTTGCTGATCCAATGCGTAGGTTTGAATCTAAGGATGACTTAAAAGCAGAGATATTTAATCGTTATTATGAGGTTGTAGAAAAATTGTTAAACTCTGGCTACATAACCACAGAAACTAAGCTGAATTTAAGTGGGTTAAAATTAAAGAAGGATATTAATAAGGTTAGCGATTTAATACCTGAAAAAGCTCCAGCAGTAAGGCCTGTCGATCCTAGCGATATAGATGAGGGCATTGAGGTCACAGGTATTGATCTTAGTAAGTTCCAGAAGAAAGATAAGAAAAAAGAAGAGGCATTTTTAGAAGAGACATCTGCCCCTGAGGAATCCCAGATAGTGAATGTTCCCAGGCCTAATCTAACTATTTTAAGTGCAAGGACAGAGCAGCTACAGTATACGGGTGACCAAACAAAGAGCCTTACATATGTATCTTCTATTACAACTCAGGCTATAGAGGTCGGGAGAGAACGTGGGAGGCTTGGAATTATTTCTGGATATGCTGGTACTGGCAAGACTACAATTATAGAAAATATTGCAAAGGATATTAAGAAAACTTCTGGTAAAAATGTCTTCATTACTGCTCCTACTAATAAGGCAGTCTTAAGGCTTCGTGAGGTAGTTGACCCAAATGATGAAGGATTTGCTACTTTCGCTACTGTACATAGTGCAATATATGGTGAGCCAGATGAAATTACTGGAAAATTTACACCCAAAACAACAATAACAGGAAATGATGTTGTAATTATTGATGAAGCGTCTATGATACCAAGTGGTATGTGGGAAGATTTGGAGCAGTATGTAGTCAATAGAGGTGCAGACCTTATCCTTCTTGGTGATGGTTTTCAACTACCTCCTGTGCTTTCAAAAGGAGAGAATGACCCTCAGCTTCTTACCCGTGCAGGTGTTGAAATGAAAGAGGTTAGGCGACAAGAATTAGAGAGTAATATTTTATCTTATGCTACATTTTTAAGAAAGGTTGGGCTAGGAGAAGTTCCTGCACTCGACCCAACAACCATCGTAATACCTGATGGTTCGGAAGGCGATGTTAGAGTTAGCCATGACTCTATTAATATGTTTTTGAGTTCGCTTAGAGAGAATCCAAATCAAGATATTATATATATTACTGCAACTAATAAGTGGAGAGAGCGAGTTAATGATAAAGCCAGGGTTGCAATTTATGGAGGAAAAGCAGGCAAAGAACCTTTACTCCCTAACGAAAAAGTTATATTTATTGCCAATGGTAGGCACTCTAAGAATGGAGAAGTTGCAATTATTGCTACCAATGAAGGGCTACGTAAAATTGATTTTATAGCTTTCAACCCCAAGACAAGGGAAGATGAAGAAATAAGAGGTTATGTATTTGAATCAAAGGATGTAGGGGGAAGAACACTTTTAGTTCCTAAGTGGGAAAACCCTAACCTATACCATCAGCAGGTAAAAAAAGCTCCTAGTGATTTAATGGAAACTACTAAAAAAGGTAAACGAATACTAGCTAGAGATGTAAATGTAGCTACTTATGGTTACGCTATCACTGCACATAAGTCACAAGGTAGCCAATGGGATACAGTATATGTGGATCAGAATTTTGTTTTTGGTGATAATCCTAATAGATGGTTATATACTGCCGCAACAAGAGCGCAAAAGAATTTAGTTATTCAACAGGATGGAGACAAACAGAACTTGTCCTGGAATGGTATACATTCTATATCTAAAGGACCACAACCTAAGCGTCCACCAGGCTTTCCTCAAGATGGAGAGATAGATGAGCGCTTACAAACTATTGCATTAGGTGATAAGATAGAGGATAACTATGAAGCTTTCTTGGCTATTGAAAGTAGGCTTCGTAGGCACCATCCTTATGTTAATGTGCAGAAGCTAAACCAAGTGTTTACTCAGCATGGAGAAGAGGTTGCTGGTAAGGCTATAGGTACAGGTATCCAGATTAGCATGACTCAGGGCAACATTGGAATTATGGCTCATGAGTATGCAGAAGTATATGTAGACCTCCTGGAGGGTGACAAATTTGTAAATGATGCATTAAATCGTCTCAAACAGAAAGACAGGAAGCAGGCAAAGCATCTACTTGCTAGCCATATTGATCAGTATTATACTGGTAAAATGAAAGACAAAGGACTCCTGTCTCGCATGAAATTATTCCTTAAAAGATTTCTTACAACGCTCAAATCGCTCTTTAGGACGCTTGAAGACCAAGAGCTGTATGATTTGATAGCTAACAAGTTTTTCGCGGGTGTGGGGGCCAGGAGGGCCCAGAAACGGGCAACTGCTGAAGAAGCAGGTCCCAAAGAAGAGGCTTTACAGCCTTTAAATACTAAATTAGGGGAATCCAGGCTTGCAATGTTCTTTGATGAGATGTGGTTTAGGGTTAAAGCTGCTGGAAAAATGGAAGCAAGGACAGTTGAGTTCAAGTCTGTGCTGCCTGATATCAGGGAGTTTATTCAGACTGTTCAGGGATCTATACCACAGGTATATCAAAATGCACTTAAACTCTGGGCTCAGGATAGATTCCCAAGAGAAGGTAAGGCATACTATGAACATACTCGCAGGTCTAACTATCATTATACTCCTGGTGTGGATGAGATAGCCTTCTTAGACTATGGATACATCCAGAGGATGATAGAGGATGATCAGTTCGCAGATATTAATGAAGGCATGGGTAAAGTTAATATGGGAGAGCTTGATATTGATCTCTCAGGAGCTGATGTAAAGCTTGAAAGTGTAGTGCTAAGGGATCTTGGGGTAACGCTTACAACCAAAGAGAATAATGCATTATTTCATAAGACAAGAGATGCAGAAAGTTTTACTGAGTTTTTAGGGTACTTTAAAAATAATATTAAACCTATTTTGAGAGGAGGTGATCACACACAACTCTTACGATACTATCTTGCAAGGAGATCTACTGTTGCAGTTAACAGAGAGGACAGAGCTGGTAACGAACGTGACAATTTGGTGATTGATCTCAACAAGAAGAATCCATCAGTACAATATGCAGGGCCATTGGATATTGCTAGAAGGGATAAAAAGAATAAGAAATGGGACAAGATTAATCTCTTAGAGCATATTACAGGGCAGAGGCTGATATGGGCTACTGGAAATAATACCTTTAAGCAGTCCAATGGTGTCTGGGATGAGACATATGGCTTCTTAACTGCTGAGGATCTAGTAATGCTTGAACCTTCATTTAATAAGCTTAAGATAGTTCCAGTATTTACGAGGGGAGAGAAGGCTAACTTAGGTTTTGTAGAATGGAATAAAGATCATGAGGTAAAGGCTGCAAATGCAAGAAAGTATTGGCAAAAACAATTTGGAGAAGGAAAGATTACTGAGAAGCAGATGCTTAATTTCCTGGGAGCTAATAGAGATCCTGCTGACATCACTTATGAGTTCCTTGCGGGAGAGATAGCTCGCTTTGAAGCGTATGAAAATATGTTCCCAGGGCTCTTAAAGACAGGTGATGGAGCTAAGATGCTTAAGCGTGCCAAGATCCCTACTGTGGGAGTCTCTATATCAGATGAGATACCTGACCAATCATTAGAGATATTTGATCCAACCAATGTTTCATTTGTCTCCTCCAATGGACATGTACAGCCAGCTATGGTGCAGATACCAGGACATGAAGGACTGAGGTACATCTTTGATGGAGGTACTCCTACTAGTCATGATGCATTCAATGATTTTAGGGTGTTTATGGGACTGCAGCAAGGAGCAAAGCACTTCAAGACAGTTGTATATAATAATGATGCTACTGACTTGATAGCAATGAAGCATCAGCATTTTGAAATGGAATCTGGGCTAGAAGCATGGGAGAATCATGGTAAGCCTAATGCAAAACTATTATGGAAGGTGGATGAGAATAGGAATATAATTAATGCTGAAGGTGAACAGATAAGCTTTATGAATACTGGAGATGAGTCCAAGATAGCATCATCTAATAAGATGACCATTCCTGGGAATGCAATTGGATCAGTTAAGTATGGCAATACACATACTACTGGGAAGCATCCATTACAAGTATATAATTATAGAAGGGAAGATGCTGTAAAAGAAGCATTCAAAAAGCACTATCTACCACAGATTGATTCACGTATTAAAAATGAGATATCTGGTATTTTGTTTGGAAGTAAGGACAAGACTAATTGGGAGCATGTACTTGAGCTAGTAGAGAAACTGGATGGGTCCTATCCTGACTTTGCAACCCATAGTCTTACTGAGAAAGCCAGCCTTGAAGCAGATACGCATGCAGATATGACTACCATACTTAAGATCTTAGTTCAAAGCAAGATTATAGGGCCTGCTGTGCAGCTTGACAAAGTGAAGGGTAGTATCTTAGAGTTTAGACCCAGTCTTGATGGTACTGTGCAAGAAGGACAAATGAGTGTACCATATAAAAATGTGAAGAATACTATTATTAAGGATTATACTACTGCTACAGGAGATAAGAAGGCTGAGATTGCAGATGTTAATGAATGGCTTAGCAATAATGAGAACCATATGTATAGTTATAGATCTCCTATACCATACGGAGGTGGTGCTCATATGATGCGGGTTATATCTGTACATAATGATAATGATATTGTTCAGTTGCATCCTAATGATCTTTTTGGTAGATATGAAGGTGATAATGATGGTGATACTTTACACATAGAGCAAGTGCCAAAGGATATTGTAGGCACTTATCTTAATGTACAGGAAGACCTGACTACTATTGATATGAATAAGTATGCAAAGAAAGAGCTTGTAGATATATCAGATAGGGGTGCATTATATGATCTCATTGGTGAAATGACCTTTGGAGGCAGGGCTACAGGAGAGATTGCTAATATACAAAATGTATATGGACAGCTTCAGGATACTTTTTATAAAGCATTGCTAGATGGTGAAACAATAGTTCTTCGTGGCCCTAAAGAATCTTCTAGCTTTGAGGGATTTGAGAAAGAAAATATGGAGACTGCTCTTAGATATTATCTACAGGCTGCGCTTGACAATGCTGAGTTTTTGATCCTGAAAAAGATGGATTATAATCGTCCTAAGTTGATGAAAGGATTGTTTAAAAAGAGCACAGGAGAAGAGATAACTGACGAGCAGTACGAAGCATTAAAGCCTCTTTTAAATGAGATGCTTGAAGCTCCAAGGCTTAGAAATGGTCGAGATAAAGAAGGTCCTTATACTATGGAAAAAACAATGCGTAAGAGTGCATTTATACATGCATTTTCTCATGCAAGAACAGAATATTTTATGCAACTATATGAAGAAGCTGTGGAAGATAGTAGAAATAGAGGTACTGGCGAAATAGAAGGTATAGCTAAGTTTGAAGGGATATACTTCTTTGAAGGGCAGACTGTTGTTGAGGAGATAGCTAGTAGGCCTTTCGTAGTGTACAATCAGATGAAGAAAGAGAACCCTGAATACTTTCAACATATAAAAGAGAATACTTTCATAGAGAAGACATACAATAGGCATTCTGCATTGCATCAAGCAACAATGAATGTACTAATAAAAGCTAAGCCATTACAGGATGTATTTTTTAAGGAGGCAGAGGAAGCTGGTCTTAATATTAAAGAAGAGCTAAGGAAAGGAAAAGAGTATGAGGAAGCAATGGGGAATGCATACTTTGGTACCGAAACTACACAGGGCTTGATAGGTAAGTTAAAAACATTAGGTCCCCAGGTATGGGATAAAAGTGAAGAAGGTATTAGATTTACTGAAGACTGGGTAGATCAGTTTAATGCATTATCTAACATTGCTAAGATAGAAGCTACCTTTAGATTCCTTGAACGTCATGCTGTTGCTTCAAAGTTACCTCCGTATGGGGATAAGTCAAAAGTTATGGGACTTTTGCATGCAGGTATAATGAAAAACTATAATAAAATCTATAATAAATATGAATTAATACCACAGCTAGATGTAACTTATGGTAAAGAAGGTAAAGTTAAAATACAAAAATATCCTGGTGAATTAGCTAAAGCTTATGATGAGAGGGCTTCCGCTAAGCACAGAAGTAAGTTTAAGGGAATATTTAACTTCAGGAAGAAAAATTGTCCATAATAAAAAATAACGAAAAAGTTTTTCCATATATAGTACCTTTTCAACTTTTTTTAGAAAAGTCGCCCCTCCCAGCGTGCAAAATTTTGAAACCTAATCTATGGAGTTTATAAGATGAGCCAATGCGATAGAACCGAAGAGGCAATGAATGAGGTACTGGAGTCTATAGATTCCAACCAACGGTCCATAGATAAGCGTATGGACGAAAATATATCTCCTAGCAGTCCAGATACCAAAAAAAGACGTAGTGCTTGGAAGAAATTCAGAGATAGACTTAATAATGAAGAATATGGTACTAATCCTAGTGAAAAACTTTTAAATAAGAAGTTTTTAGAGCTATATAAGGGCAAAAATGGAGAACAGGCACTACTTGCTGGCAAAATAGAAGAATTACTGGCACAGAGCGATATAAGGTCTTTTGTATTTCTTGATTTCCTTAAAAAAGACATGTTAGCCCATGATGTATGGGAAATGATTACAATTGACTCTAAAGGACGTCCTGTATTGGAATCTCTTCCCTGGAAATATTTAAATAGCTTATATCATAGGATGTGGAACTTTGGGCAGGAAACTGATTGGGATTCGCAAAGAATGAGACGAGTCAATATTTCTTTTGGAAGGCCTTTTAATCTTAAATGGAAGGATTCCTCTGGTGGGTATGCTATCATGGAGAATGCTGTTGCTCAATATGCAGGCAATATACATAGAAATACTAATCAGTTCTTGAACTCTAATGGTCAAAGATTTACTAAAAATGGTGATCCTTATGGAATGAATGATGTCTATCAGTGGGCAGGGGAGATAGCTGAGCTTCTTGATGAAGGTATTAGGCAGGGAGAAGTAGATAAAAAGGGTAGCTTGGGCAATGTGCAGTCGCATTTTGTTAAGTTTATGACCATGTATCTTAATGGGTGGATATCTCTAGATCATACTACTGGTGAATTTTCAATTGCTACTAGGTACCGCTCTCTTGGTGATACTTTTAAGCGAGCAGTAACCTATAAAGGACAGCTTGGGCAAATTGTCAACCAATCAGAGGGAAGATTATTTGATCTTAAGCTGGAAAGTGGAGCATTGTTTAAAAATGTTAATGAACAAGACTTCAGTTACAGGGGTGGTAAGGATTATGTATTTGGGTGGACGGATTTAATTACCCTTGAAAGTTATAATGAAGCTAAGCATGGTGAGGCATTTTTCGAGAAGAAAGAATTTAATATGCCATTACCTGTTAAAGATTTTCTTGAGGACCATATTGATATGACTCCTGCAATGACTAAAAGAATGAATGAACTGTTTGTTATGGTTAAAGGTTCTTATAATGAGCAAGGGAAACCTTCTTTTCGTGGTATCCACCAAGAAGTATATACTTGGTTCAATGGACTAAGGGATGAGAATGGCAATTTTGTCCAAAAGAATGGTAGAGAAGTTTATGTTGGAGTTATGGAGGAATCTAAAAGAAAAATTAATGATGCTGTGCTTAAATGGTTTGTTGATGAAAATGGTAAACCATATGATAAAAGGCTTGTTGAGCAGGGTTTACGTGCATTATGGGATGAAAATTATGTTCGAGGACCAGATGTCCCTGATCATCTTATGGAGATAGTAGATGAACTTAGTATTTTTACTGAATTTGTTTTATTTCAAAGTTTATTTTGGGATACGCAGCAAATGCAACATAAAGATTCATTTCCTATACAGTACCACTTAAAAAAGCTCCCTTTCCAATTTGATAAGCTGGAAAATAGACTAAAACAGGAATTAGATAGAGTTCAAAGAGAAAAATCTAAAGCTGATGTAAATAAAAGAAGTTTTGATCTCCCAATAGAGACAATTGAAGGTGCTTTAGAGCATGCAGCATGGGCTAAAGGCAGGTTTAATATGCTGGATGAAGATACAATAACTGATACTAAGATTGTCGGCAGAAAAGACTCTGTGCATGCAAAGCATATCACTAATGCTTTTGATCCTATGGAAATGCGTACAGATAGAGATCTTTATGGAGCTGGATATTTAACAAATCTGGCTAAAACTGTTGAAAGAAATAATTTAATTGCTGCCCTTATGGATTCAATGCGTATAGTAAAAACAGGTAAGTTTGTTAATCCAGAAGCAGTAGAACAAGCTATTATGTCTCTTTATCATGGTACTATTGGGCATCCTGAAACAAGGGGAATGGTTGCAGGTATTGATTTTTCTCCAAATGCAATATCACAACAACTTGAGAAATTAAATATAAATATTCCTAGTTCTGTAATAGAAACAAATTTTAAGACATTAAACAGATATTTTACTTTTATATTGCTTAATAAGTTTGGTACAGCAGCAGGCAATTCATCCCAAGCTGTTGAAAAAGGTATGATATTTGGTTTTCAGTTATTAACAGAAATGCAAGATTACTATGAGAGATATAAAAATGATCCTGGATTACAAGCATTATTACAAAAAGCTGATGTAGCAGCATTTACTGATTATTTTAGTAAAAACATGGTTGGCGAAATGCGTGCCCTTGAGGAGTCAAGGATACAAGTAGTTCCTGCACTTGCCGCTATGATAAAGTATAAGAAAGATGTTGAAGCTGGCAAGAATGAAGACGCTGCATTTAAGATAATGAAAAGAGAAGTTGCTTTATTTATGAGGACTGAAATAGCTAAAGGCGACGTTCCTACCCTAGTAGAGCTTACCCAGCGTAAGAAAGCAATGAATAGGAATACTAGGCTAGAACGTGTAAATAAGATGGCTAACTGGGCTATTACACAGGAATATGACCCAGCCCCTCCAATGCCAGGAAGTAGATTTGTTAAGTTAAAAGCAAAATTTGGTCAAGCATTAAGATATATATCTCAACATAAGCGAGATATGGCTGGGCTCCCTACAATGGCAATTACTGAAGCAGCTACAAGATCTCTCAGCTGGATCATAGGAGCCGAACTACATAGGCGAATGGTGAGATATGAAGTTCCTTTGCATAAACTTGAACCTGAGATTGATTTTTTACAGAAAGAACTTATTAAAAATAAAGCTTTAGACTCTAAGGGCAGAAAAGCTATTAAAGAAAAGCTAAAAATGCTAAGAAAGCAACGTTCAGAATTTCTTTTAGTAGGCAAATGGGCAACCAGAGCTTTAGATTTTGACCTTGAGAAAGCTTTATATCCAGAATCAGGAAGAGTATCAAGCAGTAAATTCTTTGGTTTATTTGGTGATTTTGGTAAACAAAGGATGGAAGAGGAAGGCGAAAAGGCAAAAAATGCTTATAGAGCCAATATACCTATTGGAGAAGATCCAAGCAAATGGAATGTTTATGCATTTTTTAAAACAATGGGAGACTTAGGTAAAGGATTATTGCCTGAATACATATGGAAAGCAATACATGGAGGTAAATATGTTCCTAAGCATGTAAGACAGACTACAGATAAGGCATCTGCCACACTACAAAGATTGGGTAATATATGGGCTTTTACTGTGGCATATGATTTAATGGTGGGGTTTGGCATTGGAAGATTTTTCCTTGGAGGGGTAACACGTAAAGTTTTGCAGAAATTAGACAGATCCCATCAGCTTGGTAAGGCAAATTCTAACATAGCAAGTTTATTAATATCTTTACCAGTCTTGCTTGCAATTAGCCAATGGGGAGATGATGATGATGAAGTGGATAAAAATGAATTATGGGATTTTTTACTTTTTTCAGTGCCTATGGTTGGAGTAGGAGGAGCTATAGCTGCAAATGCTATAATGTGGCTTTGGGGTACAGTAGGTGGCAATCTACAAGAAGCTTGGGATGATTATGGTAAAAAGGTTGTTAGGACAATGTCTCCATCACAAGTATTTCCTATCATTGAAGAGACTGCAGAACCTGTAATTGAATATATAGAAGAAGAATTCTAAAGGGAGAGCTACCTTAGGCAAAAAAAAGGGGGGATAGCGCTAACTATCCCCCTCTCTCCTCTAACTGCTAATGAATGATGTGTTTCTTTGTCAAGATTTCCATAGTTTTCATTGCAGCTTTTCTAATGCAACTGGAAATATTTTTATCTAAGGCCTTCTCTCCAAGTCTTTCTATCTCGTTACGAAAATCTAGTTCTCGCTTCCAGACAAAGTCTCGTATATCTGTACCGAAGATATTTTTCACAGTTGTTCCTCCGTAGTTATCTTCATTGCATCGTTAATCGCAATATTTTTTAACCAGTCCTCAAAGCGAAGAATAATAAGAGTCTCTCCTCTATCTTGCTTACAAACTACAGCATCTACATGCTCTGTTGGTTGGAGGAAGGAAGCAATGCTCTTGCGGCATTTAGCCTGTATTCGGTAACTTTTGCCGACCAATACATCAACTTCCTCGTGCCAGCCAAGGCTGCGACCGTTAGAACCC
>Ga0208030_1000759_pt1 | contig 20971 bp, 14 predicted proteins | sample MalvirDeepMed_M9_FD_184246 | JGI IMG/M metagenome (GOLD analysis project Ga0208030, IMG submission 184246) | Marine viral communities from the Global Malaspina Expedition - Malaspina viral metaG DeepMed_M9 (SPAdes) (version 2) | ecosystem: Environmental > Aquatic > Marine > Oceanic | place...
TGTTTTTTACATGGTATTTTGACCAGGTGTTCTTAAAAGGACTTCGGTGAATACGTATGCATAGCGTTGGTCTGGTTACGTGGACAAGGTAGTATCTCGATATAATCTTGCACTTAACGTATTTTTAACATTGGTGTTCATGTGTTTAATTTTAACAGCGTAAGCCAATCTATTTGTGTAATCCGCTATCGCGCATTACCGTTATTCATCTCTTCGGCTGTATCACTAGCATCGGTTCCCGTTTATGCATTGCAGCAGGGTGAAATTGAAGTATACCCACCTAATTGGTGGGCAGGTATGCAAAATCCTGAAGTCGAGTTGATGATTTACGGTGAAGACGTAGCTGATGACGCCGTCTCTCTTGCTACGGGAAATGTAAAAGTTAGCCGAGTTAAGGCACTTGATAGTGAAAACTATCTTTTCGTAACACTTGATACTTCAGGCGCCCAGGCACAAGACCTCGTACTTACATTAACCGACAATGATGGAAGCCATCGTACGGTGCATTACCCGCTTGAAAAACGCAAAGAAGGCTCTGCGTTGAGACAAGGCTTTGGACCAGAAGACGCTATCTACCTTATTGCACCTGACCGCTTTGCAAATGGTAATGCCGCAAATGATAACGTTGACGGTTATCAAGATAAGGTAGACCGCCAATTTAAAGGTGGCCGTCATGGCGGCGATATCCAAGGTATCGTGGACAACCTCGATTACATCAAAAGCATGGGCTTCACGCAGATTTGGACCATGCCTATGCTTGAAAATGCGATGGACAAGTACAGCTACCATGGCTATTCAACCACAGATTACTATCGCATTGACCCGCGCTTTGGTTCTAATGACGCCTTTATAGATTTCAGTGAAAAAGCAAAATCCGAAGGGGTTGGCGTTATCATGGATATGGTGCTCAATCACATCGGTAGTAATCATAAGTGGATGGAAGATACGCCATCAAAGGATTGGATTAATAATGAAGGAAAGTTCGTCGGCACCACCCATAAAAGAGAATCTCTGCACGACCCTCATGCAATAGAAAGCGATATCAAAGGGTTTAGCGATGGGTGGTTTGTGCCTACCATGCCAGATTTAAATCAACGCAATCCACACTTGGCGAACTATTTAGTCCAAAATGCTATTTGGTGGGTAGAGACTGCAGATTTAAGTGGTATTCGTGTAGATACATACTCTTACCCTGATAAAGCGTTTTTAAGTGAATGGACAAATCGCTTAATGGACGAATACCCTAACTTTAATATCGTGGGTGAAGAATGGTCTGTAAACCCTGCAATCACGGCCTATTGGCAAGCGGGTAGCCAGCGCCACGATGACTATGATAGCGCGCTACCATCCGTGATGGATTTTCCATTGCAAGCTGCCGTTGTTAAAGCGTTAAACAGCGATGAAAGTTGGAACTCTGGTTTTATTACGGTTTATGAAACCCTGGCTACCGACTTTTTATATGGCGACCCGAATAATTTGGTTATCTTTCCTGATAACCACGATATGAGCAGAATTTATACGCAACTTGAACACGATAAAGCCAAGTGGAATATGGCGATGACTTTATTGCTTACAACCCGAGGGATCCCACAGGTATTTTACGGAACGGAAATTCTAATGGGTAACGAAGGCAGTGACGATCACGGTATTATACGCTCTGATTTCCCCGGCGGGTGGCCTTCAGATAGTGATAAAAACGCCTTTACGGGTAAGGGGCTTAACAGCGATGAGCGTTGGGCTCAGCAGCGCATTAAAGCCTTATTGCAGCTGCGCCAAACATACCCGCAACTATTTCAAGGCAAGTTAAAGCACTATGCGCCCGTTGACGGTGTTTACACCTATTTTCGAGAGGCTGAAAAGGGGGCTAAGCGCAGTGCCCCATCAGATAACGGAAACAATGTTGAAAGCATCATGGTAATTCTTAACAAGAAAGCGGTAGATTTGCCTTTATCGGACTACGCAGAGATGCTTGAGTCGAACGATTCGATTACAAGAATAAGTGACGGTAAAACGTTCAAGCCAACAGATACCATTAGCCTTCCGGCGATGTCAGCAAATGTTTTCATTGTGCGATAACGGTATCCATTAAACTAAAACAATAAATAGAGCAAAGTATGCAAGCAAACCAACCCCGCCTGAGTTTTTGGCAAATATGGAATGTCAGTTTTGGCTTTCTTGGTGTTCAATTTGGATTTGCCCTCCAAAATGCAAATGTGAGTCGAATCCTCACGGATTTGGGCGCAGACCTTCACTCCTTGTCCCTATTTTGGTTAGTGGCACCCATCATGGGGCTTATTGTACAGCCCATTGTGGGTTCAGCCTCCGATAGAACATGGAATAAATTAGGTAGACGACGTCCTTTTATTCTCGGTGGCGCCATTGCCGCAGTAGTCGGTATGGTGTTATTGCCCAATGCGCCATTATTCGTGGTGTTTATTGCTCCCATGCTGATGGGCGCCCTCATGGTCGCCCTTATGGATGCTTCTTTTAATGTTTGCTTCCAGCCATTTAGATCTCTTGTATCGGATATGGTGCCGCCATCTCAACGGAATGTAGGGTATTCCATTCAATCGCTGCTTATTAATATAGGCGCGGTTATTGGTTCCATTCTTCCTTTTGTTCTGACGAACGTAGTAGGGCTTGAAAATACCGCACAAATGGGTGAAGTCGCGCCGTCTGTGATATGGGCATTTTACATTGGTGCGACGGTATTACTGGGCAGTGTTATTTGGACGGTGTTGCGCACGAAGGAATACAGCCCTGAAGACTACAACCGCTATAAAGGTATTCATGCAAACGCAGCAGCGGTAGAGAAAAAAGCCCCTTTTGTGACACGGATGAAAGGGTTTTTCTCATTAGTGATCCATATGCCTAAAACCATGCGTCAATTGGCCATTGTGCAGTTTTTTTCGTGGTTCGCGCTCTTTATTATGTGGGTGTACACCACGCCCGCTATTACGCAACATATCTGGAACGTGGACAAACAATGGTTTGACCCCGCGTATATTGCGTCAGTACCCGCAGTCCCCCTTGCTATTACCCAAGCTAGAGGGGAGGCCGGCGATTGGGTTGGTATATTATTCGCTGCTTATTCTGTATTTGCCGCCATTTTTTCCGTTTTCCTAGCGCGCTTAGCGGACTCGTTAGGAAGGAAGGTGGTATATGCAGGTGCCCTAGCTATTGGTGGTGTGAGCTATATGAGTTTCTTGCTGTTTCAGGATTTAACCTTGGTCAATGTGAATTTGTGGATCACCGAGGTGACCGTACCTATGGGGGCAGTGAAGTTGCTTATTCCCATGATTGGCATTGGTATCGCATGGGCGGCCATTCTTGCCATGCCGTATGCAATGTTAGCCGGTTCATTACCCGCAGAAAAAACCGGTGTTTATATGGGAATTTTCAATTTCACCGTGGCAGCGCCTCAAATTGTTTCAGGATTAACCGCAGGTTGGATTTTAAATCACATTTTTGACAACGATGCTAAATACATCATTGTGCTGGCGGGGGGTTCTATGGTGTTAGGTGCTATTGCCGTTTTCTTTGTCGATGAAGTCACTACCCAGCATGCTACAGACGCGCAAAACAACCCTAACTCAAATAAACACCCGCTTGAACAAGGGAAGTAAAGGAAACAAAATAATGAATAAAAAAATGACACTAATTGCACTTGCCGTCTCCGCGTTGATTAATACTGGATGTGCCGTATCTAACCAGAATGCGTCTTCGAATGCACAAGTGAGTACTGCTGCCGTTGAGGTATACGGTACGCAAACCCCTTTTGCCAGTGAAGCGGTGTATTTTGTCATGACAGACAGGTTTGTGGATGGCGACCCGTCTAATAACTATGAAAATCAAGGCGGAGAGTATTCTACTTGGCAACGCCCATTAGTCGGCCCGAATGGCGAAAAAGCCTACGTAGGTTACATGGGGGGTGACTTAAAAGGCATCCTAAACAACGCCGAATACATTGCTGATATGGGCTTTACCGCAGTATGGATGACGCCGGTTCATGATAACCCTGACTATGCATTTAATGGTGACGAGCCCATTACCTACGGCGGGGCGTTTAAGGATGGTGGTAAAACAGGTTACCATGGGTATTGGGCAACGAATTTCTATAAAGCCGACGAACATATTGTTAGCCAAGATCTTACGGTGAAAGCTTACACCGACCAAATGCGAAATCACGGCTTAAAATCAGTGTTTGATATTGTAGCGAACCACGGAAGTCCTAGTTTTACAATGGAAACCGACTTACCTGGTTACGGCGAAATTTACGATGCAAAAGGCAAACTCGTTGCTGACCATCAAAATTTAGCCCCAAAGGATCTTGACCCAGAAAACAACCCGCTGCACCGTTTTTTCCACAATTATCCCGACTTGGTCAAGCTGTCTAATCTGGATGATGAAAATCCAGAAGTCCGGGATTACCTGATAAATAGCTATCTTTATTGGATATCTCAAGGAGCGGATGGTTTCCGTATAGATACCATACGCCATGTTCCCCACAGTTTTTGGAGAGAAATGTCCGACCGCATAAGAGCGCAACACCCTGACTTTTTTATGTTTGGCGAAAGCTTCCAGTACGATGCTAACTTCATTGCCCAACATACGTTACCTAAAAACGGTGGTGTCAGTGTGCTTGATTTCCCCATGCAAAAGGCCATGGTTGAAGTATTTGAAAAGCCATTGGAAAGTGATTTTTCTACATTAGAAGAAGTACTGTTTCTAACGCACGGCCCTTATAATAACCCCTACGACCTAACCACATTTTACGACAACCATGATATGGCGCGTATCAATGCGACGGACAATGGCTTTATTAATGCGCATAATTGGTTGTTTACCGCTCGTGGCATCCCCGTCATATACCAAGGCTCTGAAATTGGCTTTATGCGAGGAACCTCAGAGCATCAGGGAAACCGAAATTACTTTGGGCAAGACAATATAGATGCTGCACCTGCACACCCTATTTATCAAAAACTCCGTAATATCGCCAACGTTCGCAAAACCACTCCCGCGTTACAACGTGGCTTGCAGGTGAATTTGGCGTTTGAAGGGCATAGCGCGGCATTCTATCGAATACTTCAGCACGAAGATATAAATCAAATTGCATTGGTGCTACTCAATAAAGGTAGCGAACCAAAAGCGTTCACCATAGACCAATTCATGCAACAAGGAGAATGGGTTGAGCAGTTGTCAGGTGACACGCAAACGGTAGATAGCCAAGCACAGCTGAGTACAACCGTTGAGGCAAATGGTGTTGAGGTTTGGGTACTGAACGACCAAATTAAACACCCAGCGTTATTAAATACCGTGGTATCACAAATGGCACGACAATAAGACAGGCATAATGCGAAAACAAAAAGGCGGTGTAGGGGCTAAACCTTACACCGCTTTTTCATTTGTATTGTTCGGCTTAAAGCGCTACTGGCTACCACAAGATTGACGTACAATAACCTCAGCCGGCATAAGGTAGTCGTCTACCTCTTCATTATTAATTGCTTTTAGCAGAGCAGAAACTAACAATTCCCCGGCTAATTTTGTGTTTTGCTGAACGGTGGTGAGGGCAGGGGTGGTATACGCTGACACTGCAATATTATCGTAACCGACCACAGCAACGTCATCGGGTACTTTAATTTTTGCTTGCCTTAATGCGCGCAGTGCTCCCATGGCAATGAGGTCTGACGCACACACAATGGCTTGAGGCAATTCACCCGCTTCAATTAATCCTCGAATGGCTTCTGAACCGGCGTCTTCGGTAGATATAGCATCGAACTGACTACTGTTTTTGTCTAATCCATGGGCAAGCAATGTACGATAATAACCCGTAAACCTCGCTTTAAATTCAGGTGCGTGGTCGCCGTTGTCGCCAATAAACGCAAACGTGGTTTTTCCTTGCGAGATGAGGTGCTGAGTAATGCTTTCACCGCCTTGAAAATTATCACAGCCAATGCTGATACCGGGATGCTTTTCGTCAGGCGCGCCCCACCTCACAAAATGAGTACCTTGCGACTCTAATTGGGCAACTTTGTATTGATAATCGGTGTAGTCGCCATAGCCCAGTAGAATGATACCATCTGCTTTATTGGAGTCTTCGTATTCGGCGTGCCAGTCATCTTCTAAGTTTTGGAAAGACACTAGCAGGTCGTAGTTAGCCTGCGCACACGCGCGAGTAATGCTCCCTAGCATGGCAAGAAAGAAAGGGTTGATCATTGAATCGTCAGACGTAGGATCTTCAAACAGCAAAAGGGCAATGGTACTGCTTTTTTGCAGCCGCAAATTGCTCGCGTTTTTATCAACTTTATAATTGAGTTCTCGGGCAATACGTTGAACCCGTTCCCGGGTTTCTTGATTTACAAGAGAGCTATTATTCAGCGCTCTAGAAACGGTTGACTGAGAAACGCCCGCTAGATGGGCAATATCAAAAGAGGTTGCTTTTTCTTTCATAAACACCATGTTCTGCTGCTACGACAGTGTTATCGCCGGTACAGATTAGCATATTTTTAGTTAAAGGCGTGACTTTAGCTACTTATGTTAAGCGATTACCGAATACCGTGTCTTGTTGACGAATATGACAACGGAGATATCACCAGCAGGGGGGCGCGATAGATGCATATTCAACCACTTGCAAAGGTAAAACTAATTAAACGTGGTTGAACTAATTGTGTCAGTGTTATACTCCACTAAATTTTATGATTAGTTGCGTTAAGGGGAACATGCGAATGGCCGAGGCTGACCATCGTCCGACCAATTTTATCCGTCAAATCATTGACAAAGACCTTGCCAATGGTGTGCACGACACAATCAAAACTCGATTCCCACCTGAACCCAATGGCTTTTTGCACATTGGTCATGCAAAGTCGATTTGCTTAAATTTTGGTATTGCCCAAGATTATCAGGGTACGTGTAATTTACGTTTCGACGACACCAATCCAGCAAAAGAAGATATTTCTTTCGTGAACTCAATTAAAGAAGATGTTCACTGGTTGGGTTTCGAATGGGACGGTGAAGAAAGGTACTCATCAAATTACTTTGATCAGCTTCACGGATTTGCAAAAGAGTTGATTAGCAAAGGCTTAGCCTATGTTGACTTCTCTAGTCAAGATGCCATGCGTGAAATGCGCGGCACATTGACCGAAGCGGGTAAAAATAGCCCTTATCGTGATACCGACATTGAAACGAATTTACGTGAATTCGAAAAGATGACGGCGGGCGAATACAAAGAAGGTGAATGTAGTTTACGTGCCAAAATTGACATGTCTTCACCTTTTATGTGTATGCGCGATCCTGTTATTTATCGTGTGAAGCATGCTCATCATCATCAAACCGGTGATAAGTGGTGTGTGTATCCAATGTATGATTTCACGCATTGTATTTCGGACGCCATTGAAGGCATTACGCACTCATTATGCACGTTGGAGTTTCAAGATAACCGCAGACTTTATGACTGGGTTATTGAGAATATCACCATAGATTGTGCCCCTAGACAGTATGAATTCTCTCGCCTAAACCTAGAATATACGGTGCTAAGTAAGCGCAGGTTAATTCAACTTGTTGAAGAAAATCATGTAAGTGGCTGGGACGACCCACGTATGCCTACCGTTGCTGGCTTGCGCCGCCGAGGTTATACCCCTGGCGCGGTACGCGAGTTTTGTAAGCGTATTGGTGTTACGAAAATGGATAACATGGTAGAAATGTCTATGTTAGAAGCCTGTATTCGTGACGATCTTAACGTTAACGCCCCTCGCGCAATGGCAGTGCTTGACCCTATCAAATTAGTTATTGAGAACTATGCAGATGGGCAAAGTGAAATTCTCAATGCGCCTAATCACCCTAATGATGAGACGATGGGAACACGGGAAATTAGTTTTGGTCGAGAAATTTGGATTGAAGCCGAAGATTTTCGTGAATCCGCCAACAAAAAATTTAAGCGCTTAGTGTTAGATAAAGAAGTGCGTTTACGCAATGCCTACGTGGTTAAAGCAAATCGTGTGGAAAAAGACGCTGATGGCAACGTCACAACAGTGTATTGCACATACGACCCAGATACCTTAGGTAAAGATCCTGCCGATGGTCGCAAAGTAAAAGGTGTGATTCATTGGGTAGATGCTGGTACGGCGCAAGCAGCAGAGTTTCGTTTGTACGATCGTTTATTTAACGTGCCCAATCCTGCAGCACAAGAGGACTTTACCAGCGCGATCAACCCAGACTCATTGCAAATTATGCAAGGGTGGGTGGAAGCAGGTTTAGACAAAAATGTACCTGAAGTTGGCGCTTGGCAATTTGAGCGAACGGGCTATTTCTGCTTAGATGCCGATAGCGTTGAAGGCAAGCCCGTTTTCAACCGTACCGTTGGACTTCGTGATACCTGGGCTAAAATTGGCGATTAATGGCTAACACAGCCTAGTCGAAACTTAAAAAAGCCGCGATTAAGATAATAATCGCGGTTTTTTATTGCGCATTCAATGAAAGAAGCTTGGGCAATGTGCTTACTGTGCTTTTTTGAAACGGCAAGCTTTAACACTATTTTGGTTGGCAATCTAGCGATTCACCATTCACGTCTATGCTTTCGTCGCCCATTAAATAAAGATAAGTAGGCATAATCTCGGCAGGCGTCTTTAATGTGGCAGGGTCCTCTGCGGGGAACGCTTGTGCACGCATATTGGTGCGGGTACCGCCTGGGTTAATGCAGTTGAAGCGTAGTGACTTATTTTGGTACTCATCAGCTAATGTTTGCATTGCACCTTCAGTCGCAAATTTAGACACGGCGTATGTCCCCCAAAAAGCACGCCCTTTGCGTCCCACACTTGAGGTCGTAAAAACGACCGAAGCATGTGGCGCTTTCTCCAGCACAGGGATGAGGGCTTGTGTCATAAAAATGGTACCGTTTACGTTTATTTGCATAACATTGCGCCATTCATCTTCGCCAATGTCTTTAAATGCACTTAAATGCCCTAACACTGACGCATTATGTAATAGGCCATCTAATCGCCCAAACTGGTCTAAGATGGTTTGTGCCATTTGCTGATAGTGAGAAACGGTTGCCCCTTTTAAATCCAGTGGAACAATGGCCGGCTCACTGCCGCCTGCAGCGACTATATCATCGTAAACCTTTTCCAATTTACTCACTGTTCTGCCTAGCAATATGCAGGTAGCGCCATGTTTTGCGTAGCACCGTGCGGCTTCAGCGCCTATACCATCACCTGCACCGGTAATGAGAATAATCTTCCCCGCTAACAAATTTTCAGGGGCATGATACGCATTCATTGTCTTCATTTAATTTACTCACCCAATTAGGCACTAGGCCATGATTTGTATAGATTTGCCGATCATACTTACCTAGCGCAATAAGTAAAACCATATACAGTGAAAAAGGTTAAACGTAAAAATATTTAACACAATTAGTTAACAAATCTTTGCAAAGTTGCAACAAAGTTAATAAGATTGAAATAGATACAACTGGTCTAACTTGTTTAATTAACGTTATTCACTGAAGAGATTGTCGCAATAACTAGCCGTCCAGCAGTATGAATATTATTTAAACACAGAATAACAACAATGCTTGTAGGGAGTAGTAATGAGAAAACTCATATTAAGTTCCAGTGTGGCTCTTGCACTGGGTCTAACAGGCTGTGGTGGTTCAGACGATACACTTTCTGACATTCAGGCTGAAACTGAAGTTCAAACACCTTTTTCACGAATTGTCTTCGATCCATCTTCAGGCGATTTAAATATCCCCAACGATCTTCTAATGCTTCCTGGCGACGACGGTTTCTTTGATTACACATTGAATATACCCGTAGACGATGCCACAGACTTTTCAGATCCTCAAAATGCACTTAACGTACTGGATGGTTGGTCTACACAACACCCCTTTGCCATTAATGTAGAAACCCCCGCGGGTGTGTCACTGGACGAAAGCACGCTATCAGCCGGTATTATGCTGTTCGAAGCCACATTAGGTTTAGACCAAAGCGACGCAGACTGCGCGCAGGTTTCCATTCCATCTGCTGGGTGTAAATTGGGTGATCAACTTACCTATGGTGTAGATTTTGTTTTATCTCTCGCCGATGACGACACAGTAACCGTTGTGCCGCTAAAGCCGCTTAAATCAGGTCAAGGCTACATGCTGGTAATGACCACTGGCTTAAAAGATACTTCGGGTAAATCTGTACAAGGGTCGACGTCTTGGGATTTAACGCGTCAGGATATCGATACCTTGCCATTATCGTCAGACGATCAACTATTACTTCAAGGCATAGTGAACTCGTTAGTCGACCCTGTAATTGCCCAAGGGTATGCTAGAGAGGACATCACCTATGTTTCTGCGTTTACTACTCAGTCTGTAGGTGTAGCGCTTAATACCATTAAAAAGGTCATGGTAAGCGACTTCGCACAAGCGTTTGCTGCCGGTGAAGCCACTGCCGCACAAGAGTTGCCCATTATCGTAGTAGGCGATTCAGCAGCACCTACGGCGATGGAGCGGTTAGAATTAGTGAATGAGGCCACGGTTGATGGCGCAGTTCAATTGGGAATTGCCTCGTTACCAGAAGGCTCAGAACAAACCATTGCATTTATTGAAGCGACAGACTTTAGTTCTTTGCAAACCTGTGCCGGTTTATCTGCCACTGCGTCTGGTCAAATGTCAGCCGAGTGGGGGGCATTGAACGAGTTTGCGACTGCGGTTGCATCAGGAATTTACACTCAGGTCGCGCCATTTTGTGCGGTACAGCACTATGAAGGGACGATTTCGCTACCTTACTTTTTGGGTACGCCCAGCGCCGAAAACCCTGAAGCCCCTGTTAACGAGTTTTGGACAGCAGCCTGTGATAGCGGCATTGTTCTCGCAAGTGCCTCAGACGAGGTGTTAAGTAGCGCAACGCCTGGTCCTAACCATGAGTTTTGTTCGGGTATCGGGCTTGCAGATTTACGTGTGAATGGCGAGATGCTTGATTCTGCACGGAACATCACAAAATTTAACCCGTATCCACAGCCCAAGGGCGGCAATGACGGTAATGAAACCCTAGATGTACAAGTTACCGTGCCTGATGTGGCGGTAGCGGCATCACTAGGGGTAACGCTAACCATGCCTGAAGCGGGTTGGCCAGTGGTTATTTTAGCCCACGGTATTACCAGTAAAAAAGAAGATATGTTGGCTATTTCAGGTGCATTATCCTTAGCTGGCGTTGCCACTATTGCCATTGACCAGCCATTGCATGGTTCTCGTGGTTATGACCTCACCGGTGACGGTGTGGACGACATTAATGCAACTGATGTCAGTGCCACCCACTATATGAACCTTGCAAGCCTGCCTACGGCCCGCGATAACCTTCGCCAGAGCGTGTCTGATTTACTTGGTTTGCGCTTGGGCATTAACGCGGTAGTTGATGCAACCACAACCCAAGGGGTGAAGTTTGATACCTCTCGCGTTTCTATCATGGGCGTTTCACTAGGCGCGATCACAGGCGGTAACTTCGCTGCCGTTGCGAATACCACCATGGGTGACGAATTAGCAGCCCTAGATAGTATGTTCGCCATTAAAGAGGCGTCACTCGAGTCACCAGGAGGTGGTTTAGCGCAGTTCCTTCTAGAGTCGCCAGCTTTCGGTCCGTTGATTAAAGGTTTACTACTTAGTTCAGCGTCTGAAGAATTCGTTGCACTGTTAGTACAGCTGTATGGCGATACGTCAGATTTGACTGAAGAGCAACTTGTGGTGGCGGTCACTGCATTCATGGATGCGTTAACAGACGAACAGACCGCTGAAGTAGAAGCCGTATTCAGTGAGTTTGCTTTTGCCGCCCAAACCATGATGGATGCCGGCGATCCTACTAACTATGCCGAAACCTTAGGTGCAACCACACCGGTTCACATGATGACCGTAGTGGGTGACGGCGGTGATGAAAACTTGCCAGATCAAGTGATTCCCGTGTCTACCGCTTTACCTTTGTCAGGCCAATTACCGCTGGCAAGTACTATCGGGCTAGAGCAAGTTACTACCACGAAAGCAGATACCCAACCGGTGAGCGGCTTAGTGTTGTTTAACAGTGGCGCACACGCGTCAAGTTTAAGCCCGGCTTCAAATGCAGATGTGACTACGGAAATGCAAAAAGAGGTAGCAGCTTATATTGCCTCTGATGCCACCGTAATTAATATCAGTGATGAGAGCGTTGTTGCTAACTAATTGAGTAACTTTGTTATTTTAAAAAGCCGGCGTATAGCCGGCTTTTTTGTATGCCCACTAAAAATGTTGTTTGAATGTTTACTATTGTTAATGTAGTGTTAATTGGTCGGATCTGTTGAAGTCACAAAACGCGACGTCTCCGGGTTCCGAACAACAACAATAGAAGGACATATTTGTGAAAATAACGACAGAAAAAAGGGCCATTCAAAAAACACTGGTTGCATTGGCAATTGCCACGACGCTAAGTGCCTGTGGCGATAATGATAACGACTTTAGCCATATCGATACTCCCAGTAATGAAACCCCTAGCACACCCACGACACCAATCACCACGCCGGTAACTGCCTTCGATGATGACGCCTCTCTTGATGCTGAAATACGTTGGACCACCTATGGTGTACCACATATTAAAGCAGACAACTTGGAAAGCATGGCCTATGGGGTGGGCTATGCTTTCGCCAAAGACAACCTGTGTGTGTTAGCGGATCAAATCGTCAAGTACAATTCCCAGCGTGCCAAATATTTTGGCCCTGATGCAAATCAAGGTAGTGGTGACGCTGAACACCTTATAAACGATTTCGGCTTTTTGACGCTGGGGATAAGAGCGTTAGCAGAAGAAAATTTACCCCGCTTGTCAGCAAATTCTAGAGCTATGTTTCAAGGGTACACGGCAGGGTACAATCGTTACCTCAATGAAACACCGCTAGCGGACCAAGACCAAGCATGTGCAGGACAACCTTGGGTTACTGAAATTGACAGCGTCGATTTACTAACCTATTCATTAGGTGTAGCGTTGCTGCCTGGAGCAGCAAACTTTCTAGGCCCTATGTTTTTAGCTGCCCCGGAAGGTGAGAGTTACGCGCCAACTGTGGTGTCAAGTGATAGCGGTGTTTCATCCGCGTTGGCAATAACGCCTAACATCTCACTTCCCGAAAAAAATCCACAGGAAATGGGATCTAATGGCTGGGGGTTAGGCAGCGACAAAACCACAAACGGGAAAGGCATGGTACTGGGTAACCCCCACTTTCCTCATACCGGCAACCTTAGATTTTGGCAATTCCATACTCAAATACCGGGGCATCTTAATGTCACAGGCAGTTCATTAATGGGGTTGCCTGGTGCCGTTAACATTGGCTTTAACGAAAACGTGGCGTGGACTCACACCTTCTCTACCGCTGAACATTTTGTCGTTTATCAACTGTCTTTAGACGAGGGTGACGCTTCAGGGCTTACGCACAACGTAGATGGAAATAAACGCACTATTTATGAAAAACCGTTACAAATTGAAGTGGTTGTGGCACCTGGGCAAACCATAACATTAAGTAAAACCGCTTATTACACTAACTATGGCCCCATGATTGAAGTGCCTGGCAGCTTTGATTGGACATCCACAAATGCCTTTGCCATTAAGGATGCTAACTTACCAAACTTTGATGTTGTAGATCATTGGTTAGCCATGAATATGGCCACATCAATGGATGAGTTTAAACAAGCATTTAAGGATTACGACGGGGTTATTTTTAACAATACAATGGCCGCGTCAGCAGATGGCGAAGTTTTCTATATAGATGACTCCACGGTCCCCAATCTTACAGATACCGCTATTAACGAACTCACTAGCAATCCAGTATTGATTCAAACCAAGGCATCTGCAGGCTTTACCGTATTACCCGGCTTTTTATCTGCCTTTGATTTTAATAGTCCGGTACCGTATGAAAATGCGCCCAAATATGAAGGCAGTGACTCAGTCCAAAACTCAAATGATAGTTTCTGGTTAACTAATCTTTCGTCTCCAATTACAGGTGTATCCCCCTTATACGGTGAAGTTGACAATCAACAGTCTTTGCGCTCGCGTATGGGACAAAAATTTATTGAATCTGAAGCTGGAAGTGATGGCACCTTTACGCCGCAAGAAGTAGAGGCGCTTTTACTCTCAAACAGAAGTTATCTGGCGGAAGAAGTATTGCCAAGCTTACTGCAGCTATGTAGTGAGCAAGGATCTGCTCCTGTCGTAGTGGATGGCAATAATGTGTCCGTTGAAGACGCATGCAGTGCGCTATCAACATGGGACGGAACCATGAATACGGAAAGTGTAGGGGCGCATGTATTTAGAGAATTTGCCTTTCAATTTGCACAAAACCCCCAGTGGGTGACACCATTTTCCCTTGAGAACCCGGTGTCTACCCCTAGCGGCTTGATTCAAAACGATGAAACATTGAATCAGTTCGCTCGTGCTGCACAGGTAATTAATGAAGCCGGTGTGGCTGTCGATGCAAAACTTGGCGACGTTCAATTTGTTGAGCGAAGTTTGCCTGATGGCAGTGCAACAGGAGAGAAAATACCCTGGGGTGGCGCGCATAATATTGAGGGTGGATTTAATGTGTTTAATATCGTGGCAGGCAACAATGGCACGCTTTTGCCCCGGCATACTTATGCGCCGCTAAATTTAAACACCATCATGAGTGCAGAAGCGCAGGGATATCACATAAACTATGGCAGTAGTTGGATGTTGGTCATTAACTTCACGGACGAGGGGCCACAGGGAAGGGGAATACTTACCTATTCACAATCTCGTGTGTTTGGCAGTGACCACTTCTTAGACCAAACATTGCTGTATTCTCAGCAACCTAGTTTAAGAGACATGTATTTTACAGAAGAAGATATAGCTGCAAATACAATCAATGAGTTAATCCTATCGTCAGACTAAAAATTGACTGGTATTATAGCCGTCATTTTTTTAACGACGCCTGTAATATCAAGATTGGGCGATAAAGCGAAGAAGGGGTAAACTTTACCCCTTCGGATTAAACTGGGAGAGTAGTTTGGAGTTTTTGTACGAATACGGTTTATTTGTTGCCAAAGCCGTCACTTTAGTTGTGGCATTCGTTGTGATTGTTTCCACCATAGTGGGCGCGGCGAGCAAACAAAAGCAAGGTAAGGGGCAACTTGAAATAACATCACTGTCTGAACAGTTAAAAGACATAACCCATTACGCGCGGCAAGTACTGTTAGATAAAAATGCACAAAAGCAGCTTGCCAAAGAACAAAAGAAAGAAGAGAAACAAAAGAAGAAAAACAAGGAACCGCAAGATAAAAAGTCACGTTTGTTTGTGTTGGATTTCAAAGGCTCTATGGACGCCAATGAAGTTGAGCATTTACGTGAAGAAATTACCGCCCTTCTTTGTATTGCACAAAGTGAAGACGAAGTTTTGGTGCGATTAGAGAGTGGCGGTGGTGTCGTACATGGTTACGGACTTGCAGCGTCGCAACTACAACGCATTAAAGAAAAAGGGTTTAAACTTACTATAGCCGTTGATAAAGTCGCCGCTAGCGGTGGGTATATGATGGCTTGCGTAGCTGACAAATTAATAGCATCCCAATTTGCATATATCGGCTCTATTGGCGTGCTAGCGCAATTGCCTAACTTTAATAAACTATTAAAGAAAAACGATATTGAATTTGAACAACACACAGCCGGGGAGTACAAACGTACGCTAACTGTGTTTGGTGAAAATAACGACGAAGGTCGGGAAAAATTCAAAGAAGAAATAGAAGAAATTCATACCTTATTTAAAGACTTTGTTCACAGCCAACGTCCAGACATGGACATTGAGAAAGTGGCAACTGGAGAGTATTGGCCTGGCGTTAAGGCAAAAGAACTCGGCTTGGTTGATGCGTTATCCACCTCGGATGACTATATCCTTTCTCATCACCCTGAGCGTGAAATATTTAGTGTTAAGTACTCAGTTAAAAAGAATGTTGCAGAAAAATTAGGCTTGTCTGTGGCCTCAGTAGCTGAGCGCGTGTTAATGAAAAGCTGGAACAAAGCAAGACATTGGTTTTAAGTAAAAACGAATTCTATCATGGGGTTAATCTGGTTACGCATAACCCTTCTGATGGATTTATCTAGTCAGCGGGCTGCTAATAAGAAATATAAAAATGGCGAAAAATACCAAAACAGATATTCTCGATGCCGCAGAATTGTTGTTTTCTCAATATGGGTTTACACAAACCTCTATGCGAGAAATTACAACGCAAGCGAATGTTAATTTGGCATCTGTAAACTACCATTTTGGTAGTAAGAAAAACCTGATCCAATCGGTATTAAAACGTTATTTCGATATTTTAATGCCCGAAGTAGCGCTTTGTTTAAAATCATTGTCGCCATCAATGGGAACGCGTGGCATTGCCGAATTGCTTCAATCGCTCATTCCCCCGATGTTGAAACTTAATACACTTGGGCCCAATGGAACGGCTATCTTTGTTCAACTATTGGGGCGAGGTTACAATGAAACACAAGGGCATTTGCGTCGGTTCATTATGACCAATTATGGCGAAACTGTTCGCGCTTTGGTTGCGAGTATACAAAGGTGTTTGCCTGAGTTACCGGAAGAAGAATTATTTTGGCGGCTTCACTTTGCGATGGGAAGCTTTGTATTTTCAATGGCATCCAGTCAGGCACTTACCGAAATTGCAGAGTCTGACTTCCATAAGCAGGTAGAGATTGAAGAGGTAATTAGTCACCTTGTTCCTTTTGTGGCGCAAGGCTTAGCGGGAAATCTCCCAAACAATATATCAACAATCTAGGCTTATCGTGGCAAAATTGCAGTGGCAGATTTAGCGCGTAGCTTTTCTGCCCAATCGTCTTTTACCGAAAAGCCAGTCACTTTTTATACTAATTTTTTCTCACTTTTTGCACGGAGGACTTGTGTCAGTATCCATTCAACAACTTTCTACCTATTTAAACGGACTTTTGCGAGTACAAGAAATAACCGACTACTGCCCGAATGGCTTGCAGGTTGAAGGTAGGAGGGAAGTCACTCATATTGTGACTGGTGTAACGGCGTCGCAAGCACTCGTTGATGCCGCTATTGCTCAAGGGGCGGACACCCTTTTAGTTCACCACGGATACTTTTGGAAAGGTGAGTCACAAACCATCACGGGCATGAAGAAGAAGCGTATTTCTGCGTTACTAAAAAACGATATCAATTTGCTTGCGTACCATTTACCGTTAGATGTTCACCCTGAATATGGCAATAATCGGCAACTCGCGAAGTTGCTTAATGTTCATCAAGTTAAAGCAGTATCTAGTGTGAAACCTGTCGGTGTTTTGATGGAAGGCGAACTTCCCAGCCCAATTAAGGGTGAAGACTTAAAGCAATTACTGGCTACGCAATTAAGCCGCGAAATTCTTATGGAGTGCCCGCAGAATAAAGAGATAACACGTATTGCGTGGTGTACGGGAGGCGGCCAAGGTTTTATAGAGCAAGCCGTGGAGGCCAACGTAGATGCTTTTATTACTGGCGAGGTATCAGAACAAACCATTCATGTCGCACGGGAAATGGACATTGCGTTTTTCGCCGCGGGTCATCATGCAACCGAACGTTATGGAGTAAAAGCATTAGGTGAGCACTTGTCAGAGCACTTCGATATACCTGTAACCTTTATAGACATACCTAACCCTGCGTAATGCAAAAGCCTAATGTATTACCTGGTACATTAAGTGAATTAACGATGAATAGTTTATGGAAAATGACCGCCTTTTTAACGGCATAGCAACTAAGTTTGCTGATAATATATATGGTACGACTAAGGGGCAATTGCGCCATCTTATCTTGTGTGATGCCTTGCAACCTTTCACCCAAGTGCCCTTATCTATATTAGAAGTCGGCGGGGGCACAGGTGTGATGGCCGCCCATTTAGCTGAGCAAGGACATCGTATTACGCTGACTGACGGTTCAAAAGATGTGCTTGAATTGGCCAGCGCTAATTTAGCTGCGTTTAGCAACGTCGATATAAAGCAGCAGTATCTTCAAGATATTACAGATATTGATGCTTATGATCTGGTTGTATGCCACGCGGTTTTAGAGTGGCTTGATAAGCCCTTCGACGCCATACGTTTTTTGTATAGCAACCTAAAGCCCGGTGGGTTGCTAAGCCTTAGCTTCTTTAATAGAGATGCTGCGCTCATGGCGAATGCCATCTACGGTAACTTTGAATATATTGAACGTGGCCTTAAGGTTAAGAACCAAGTTAAACTGAACCCGCAAAATGCCTTACCTGCTAAGCAAGTAGTGGAATTTTGTGAAAATTCAGGCTTTCATATCTTAAGCAAAACCGGGGTTCGCTGTTTTCACGATTACATGAAAGATAACAGCCATCAAACATCTAAATTCGACCAACTTGTAAGCGTGGAAAGGCAATACAATCAAACCGAACCGTTTCTATGGCTTGGGAAATATTTCCATTTGATGCTGCAAAAACCAGCAGCAAACGAACACAAAGAGTAACGATTTACACGTCCACGAGGTTGTCATTGGCAGTGACATCGCTGTCGTGGGTGAATAATAAAAGGTTGCTCACAGTCACCTGTGCAATTTCGGCTAATGCCTCCTGGGTAAAAAAGCCTTGGTGCCCCGTCACCAGTACATTGGGGAAAGTGAGCAGGCGTTGAAAAATATCGTCCTGAATAATGTCTAATGAGTGATCGCTAAAGAATAATTCACTTTCTCTTTCATAAACGTCAAGGCCAAGGTAACCAAGGTGCTGTTTTTTCAACGCACCAATGACCGCTGTGTCATCGATAAGCCCTCCACGCGATGTATTAATAAGCATGGCGCCTTTAGGCATAAGGGCTAATGTATCCTCGTTTATTAAATGATAGCTATCGTCGTTTAGTGGACAGTGCAAAGACACAATTTGACACTGAGACATTACGTTTTCTAACGAGGTGTAGGTTGCCCCAAGCTTTTCAACCTCGCGATGAGGATTTGGGTCACAACATAAAATTTTACAACCAAACCCATTAAGAATACGGATGACTGCTTGACCAATCTTGCCTGTACCAATGATGCCAACGGTTTTATTGAAAAGGGTGAAGCCCATTAGGCCTTCCAAGGCAAAGTTTCCTTCTCTTACTCTGTTGTAGGCTTTATGGGTTTTACGGTTTAACGTGAGGATTAACGCCAATGTATGTTCTGCAACTGTTTGTGGACTGTATGCGGGCACACGGGAAACCTTAATCCCTAGCGCTTTCGCTGCGTGTACATCCACGTTATTGAACCCAGCGCAGCGCAGGGCGACATGTTTTACTTTTAAATTGGCTAAGGTCGCAAGGGTAGGCGCACTTAAATCGTCATTAACAAACACACAAACTGCATCAAAACCCTTACAGGTTATCGCAGTTTGCGCATTTAATGGGTGGGGGAAAAACGTAAAGTCAATAGTGGAGGATGGAGTTTCATCTACACTTTTCTGTTTCAATCGCAACGATGAAAAAATAGCATTATCGTAAGCTTGAGCACTGAAAAACGCGACCTTGAGCATACGGTTACCTCCCTGTTTATTATGACTTATGCTAAGTGGGACTCAATGTCTTTTGCTATGTCTTCTGGTTTCGTGGTGGGGGCATATCGTTTAACAACAGTGCCATCTTTTGAAACCAAAAATTTCGTAAAATTCCACTTTATCCGCTTAGAGCCAAGTAAACCTGGCGCTTGGTCTTTTAGTTCAACATACATAGGGTGGGTTTGCGGGCCATTCACATCCGTTTTTTTAAAAAGCGAAAATGAAACGCCAAAATTGATATTACAAAACGCCGCGATTTCTTCATCACTGCCTGGCTCTTGATGGCCAAACTGGTCACAGGGGAACCCAAGAATTTCAAATCCCTTGTCTTTATAGCGCGAGTACAAGTTTTCTAGCCCTTCATATTGTTTGGTAAAACCGCACTTACTCGCGGTATTGACGATAAGAAGCAGTTTCCCTCTATAGCTTTCCATCTCTTGTGGTTCGCCAGTGTTTTTCGTGAGTGTGTGGGCATAAATTGACATCGCGTTTCCTCAGTATTGTTGTTTTTATTACTGTTGTCTTTGCTTCATTAAAGCTTGATACTTTGGGTATCAGTATAACCCTAGAATGGATAGTAAGATCAGCATGACAAAAATGAAAGTAAGCTTTTTGGGATTGGGTGTTATGGGGTATCCCATGGCGGGTCATTTGGTTTCTGCAGGTTTTGATGTGACTGTGTTCAATCGAACTACACAGAAAGCAAAGCAGTGGGTTGAAAAATATGGCGCCAAACTCGCTTTAAGCCCATCTGAAGCAGCCAAAGATGCTGATGTTGTACTAATGTGTGTGGGTGACGACAACGACGTTAGAACGGTGGCAAAAGAAGCCATTGCTGCGATGAATGAAGGCGCATTATTAATAGACCATACAACCGCATCTGCCACGGTAGCAAAGGAAATCGACCGGGTGTGTAAAGACCATGGTTTAGGTTTTCTTGATGCGCCTGTCTCTGGCGGGCAAGCTGGCGCTGAAAATGGTCAGTTAACCGTGATGGTCGGTGGGACGGAAAGAGACTATATCAAAGCTAAGCCTCTTTTCGACGCTTATTCTCGCCACAGCCAGTTACTCGGGGAATGTGGCAGTGGGCAGCTTGCCAAAATGATGAATCAAATTTGCATTGCTGGGATTGTTCAAGGCCTAGCTGAAGCCTTGCACTTTGGCCAAAAAGCAGGCTTAGACTGCAATGCTGTTATTGACGTCATCAGCAAAGGAGCCGCACAATCGTGGCAAATGGAGAATCGCGCCCAAACTATGCTTAATAACAGCTATGAATTTGGCTTCGCCGTGGACTGGATGCGAAAAGACTTATCTATTGCATTGGATGAAGCTCGAAGAAATGGCTCTACACTTGCGTTAACCGCATTAGTGGATCAATATTATGCTGATGTACAAAAAATGGGCGGTAATAGATGGGATACATCTAGCCTGCTAACACGG
>Ga0208030_1000765_pt1 | contig 20901 bp, 34 predicted proteins | sample MalvirDeepMed_M9_FD_184246 | JGI IMG/M metagenome (GOLD analysis project Ga0208030, IMG submission 184246) | Marine viral communities from the Global Malaspina Expedition - Malaspina viral metaG DeepMed_M9 (SPAdes) (version 2) | ecosystem: Environmental > Aquatic > Marine > Oceanic | place...
CATATCCACCGAGTAACCCCTGGTCAGGGCAGTCTCCACTGTTTCACGAACAACCTTCTTTGTGGTTCTGTGTATGATCGTAGCCCTGGCGGTGGCCTGGGAGACAACCATCTGGACTGCCGGAAGATTCTCGGCCCATTCAATAACCCCCGCGACACCTGAGTCATTGATATGCCCGAATGTCGATTTTGTTACCCTGACAAATGAATCGTGCAAGGCACTGGATAACCCATCCAGTTCTGCATCAGGAACCAGTTGACCCCACTCAAAGGGAAACTCTTTCTCCTCAAGCTCTATGTCCCGTTCCATATAACGGCCCATAACACCGTCAGCCCGGTTCTTTATCCGGCGCAGATATGACTGCATCCTTCTATCAAGATCCTCTACCAGCGCATCCCTGTCTTTCAGGAGGGATCTCCGGAGCCGTACAGCCCCAGGGGCCACGGGGCTCTCTCTCTTTATCTGGTCGATGCCCATGCCCTCCTCGATAGCGAGGGGAGCGGCGGGGCCATCCTCAAGGGCGTTATCCTCGATGATGTTTACCGGAACCCTGCGAACATCCCCGTCATCAATAGCGTCCTGTCCAACCAGTGACCTCGCCTCGTTCAGGGTGATGATTCCCGCTGTGAAAAGGTTTGTTGCCCTGGTTGTGACGGAGTCCTTATCGTCCAGGAAGGATCGCATTTCGGACAGATCAACCATGACCTCCCCGCTGTTGGGAAACTCAGGGACGAGGCAGTAATTAAAAAACCGGAGAAACCTGTTGATCAACGGTTCCAGGGTTTCTGAATGAAAGCTGAATCGAGCCTCCCGATAGTTGGAGAATGTCGATCTCTGCAATCCCACATTGGCCGATATGAGGATGGGAGGAACCCCAAAGACACTGCATATCCTTGACTCTGTCAGGTTGTGTAACTCTGTGAGTGCCATGTCTTTCGGGCTTGATGCCATTTGTTGATATTCGGCATCGTCATCCAGGACTGCCACCTGGTGCATATTACTTGGGCCTCCGAACGTAGACCTCCACCTGGAGCGGATACGGCTTGCCTCCTCCTGGGATGTCAGCCTTCTCTTGATCTTGAGCAGTCCGCTCGGAACCCCCGCATTGTTGAAATAGGTCTTGGCGAAATCGGTCATAAGGGTGTCCAGGTTAACGGTCTTTGCCAGGACATGAAGAGGGGATAGCCCGTAGACGTCGCCCGAAGGATTGGGCAATGACAGGTGGGCAATATCCGAGGCAGGGATCTCATACTCCTTACCGTTGATCTCATAGCTGTATGAGCTTGCCCCCCGATCCTGGGAAACAATCGAGACCCTGTCAGGTCTCAGGAGCCAGAGGGCGGAGATCCGGTTGGTTCTGACCCGCTCCTTGTAGACATACACGTTTCCGGCGACCTGTAGATATGTGACCGCCCGTTCCAACCAGGTGTACCAATCGTGTTCAGGGTTGGGATACTTGAGGAGTAACGAGAAAGGGGAGTTTTCGATTTCCGATATCCCGCCATCAGCGGGAATCCCGACAAACCATCTTGCCGTTGCCGTTCCGGTGGAAAGCTCCCTGATACAGGCATGGACGATCTCTGACCGTCCGTAACCCTGGGATGAGAAATTGGCGTAGTTGTCACTAGGATATACAACCCGTGACGGATCGCTGATAAGCGGGACTGTGGCGGCTATGTCCCCGTCATACTGCTTTCGCGAGAACCCAAATATGCCCAAGCGTTATCCCTGGCTTGAGGGCACTTGCCTTGACCACGATCTGGTTGGAGGGCGGGCTTCCCCGGAGGAGAAATCCAGGAAGCCCACTATAACTTTTGATCAATGGAAAATGCTCAGAACCATTGATCCGATACAGCATAGCACAGTAAATAGCAAGGACACCATCAATGCCCGCCTCCGCAATAGGCTACTATACGTTCTCAAAAGGAGGAGCCATGTCACTGTTAATTGATATAGATAAGATCACCAGGGTATGTATTGCTGGCCACTGGCACGATGTTCAATGGGTGGAAGAAGGAGACAGCGGAGAGGTTAGTACCTTTCTTTTCGATTCATATGAATTTGTCACCAAACGAGGATATGAAGACAAGTGGCCTCCCTATCATCTGGAGCATGGCGGCGGGGAGAGTGAAACCTGTGCAAAGGGCTTTGAGTTCATGGATGCTGAGACAGGAAGCATTATTGCTGGCCCCTTCACTTCGATTGATGCGGTGATGACCCAACCTTACTAAACGGCAACGGCCTTTATTTCTTCAACGCGGAGAATGCCATCTTGCAGACGGAGACCATAACCGGACAACTTCTCGGTAGTGTGGCGGGCTCCCTCATGGAGCCCAATCCTCTCAGTTGTGAAATCGTGTATATGGTAGTTCCGCTTCTCCCGCCAGGGATTTCCCTGACAGGTATTACATCGCTCGTACAATGGACGATCCCCTGATCCAAAACTGAACTTGAATGCAGAATAGAATTTCCTGTGGGATGCTCTGGAATGATTGCAAGTGCCGCATTTTTCAGTCATTGGTTCACCTCATTCCTTGCACTGCTTGATTGCTTATATCTCTCTGGGAGTTTGAAATCCCTCTGAACGGTTCTGCCTTCCTTCGCGCACCGCCACAACCCGCAGTACTGTTCCCCGTTCCTGGAAGGGTCATCATAAACCCAGTTGCCACAATCAGTGACAGGGTCTCCTGGACATAGGCGGTGCATGGAGCGAAGGCCCTCGTCCAGTTTCTTCATTGTTACTTCTGCCGAATTCTCCGTTATGAAGTAGCGTTTAATTGCCGTTATGGCAATCAACATCTCATCCGGGCTCAGATCAATTTTCATAAACGAACTCCCTTTTTTTGAGGATTCTGAGATTATTATTTCTCATTCCGTGTCTTGCATCTATTACAGACAATAACGGTTCCCTTCCCTACCTTCTCCGCCAGGAGTTTCCCGCAGTTTGAACACCGGAACTCCCTCACTGTGGAATTTACCATACGCCCATCCCAGGGCTGTTACTCGATCCGTAAACGGCAAGAGCAAGGGCCATTACACAGTCATCATGTAAACCTGGAGGAGCCGAGTATTTTACTCCGGTCCTGGTGTACTCATAACTGAAGGTGTCAAGCTCTGCCACTATCGTCCCGTCCGGGTAACCGATAGATTGGGACTGTATACCAAGGGCGAGGCCCTCCATTAACTTCTGCTTGCTTGGGGAGGAGAAGTTGTAACCCTGGACATTGGACAGGGATCGCTGAAGTCTTTCCACGATGGGATCTCCCACTCCGGTTGAATCCACGAAAGCCGAAACACTGCCGATCACGGGAATGATCCTCCCCAGGGTTTCCTCCCAGGGCAGTTGAAATCGATCAAAGAAGCAGACCTGGTTATCCCCATCGAGTCCGATGATCACCGTGAAGTCAACTGACTTTGCCAGGTCAATCCCGAACACAGCCGCCTGGGAGCCCGATAGCGGGGCGATACACTGTTGGATGGAGCTAATGCCGAAAGGATTCCCCCCGTCATCAGATGGCTCGGCGAGATATAACTCCTTGAAAACATTATCCGGCAGTTGGGCCTTCGCATCCTCCACTTCCTGGAGCTGTAAAACCCCTGCGTCCACCGCATCGTATGCCGTTAACTTTGCATAGTGCCAATCCCTTTCCCCGGATTCGGCTCTCCTCGCCAACCTGTATGCCCAATTGCGCCGTCCCTTCACGTTTCCGATGATGCGGATTGGCCCTCTGGTTGCCGTCAGGGTTGACCGGATCGCGTGCCAGGATTCCTCCCTTGCCCTGGTGGCCTCATCAACCACACAGGCATAAACATCCTCCCCGTACAGATTGTCGGGTTTCTCGGCAGACTTGAATCCTATGACCGACCCGTTCAGGAGAGTGATGGTTAGCTCTGATTCGTTGGAGGTGAAAACAGACGGGTCTAATCCCCGTTTGAGTCTCCTGTATGCAATCTTCGCCTGGGGATAAACGGGAGCGACCCACCAGTAAGCCTGTCCTGGGTTTCCACCCATAGCCTTCTCCAGAATCCACGCAAGACACGCAACGGTTTTGCCGCACTTGGTGGAGCCCTCGATTACGGCGTACCTATCCCTGGAGAATATCGCCTCCGATTGTTTGAGGTAGAGACTCGGTCTCCGGTATGTCCTGGTCGGCGTTATCCCCTGCATTCTCTATCCTGAATGTGAACGGTGCCTGGGTCATCTGGATACTTGTCTGTTCTATCGCCATATTTATCAGCGGCTTGTCTGGGATCACTCCATTGATTGCATTGATCCTGTCCATTATCTTTATCACCCGATCTACCGCTCCCTCATCGGACTGCATGGCAGATTCCCACATGCGGAGAAGAAGGGCGTTATACCGTTCCATCTGGAGAGCCCTGATCTTGTCTGCGTTTCCCGTGTTCTCCCTGGCAAGATCCTCAAGAACCTTTTTGATGTCCTTGTTGACCAGGCCGTGGGAAATCCCCTCCTGTTCCGCTATCTGCCTCTCAGAGGCTCCGGCGATCTTCAGGTTCAGCATACGGTATCTCCGCAGTTGGGCCGCGATCCTCTGACCGTTCTGTAATGCCATCAGTTAATCACTCCTCTTAGCCTCCGGGTCTGTGCAGAGAGCTGCCATTTAATGCCCCTGTTAGGCCCGTAGAGCCAGATACAAGGGAAGGACGCTCCCATGCTATACAGGCAACGATTGCTCGCATCTATTCACTGAGATAAAAGGCAGGCCTTCCCACCGGTGTAATCCTCCCATCGCTGAATCACTACGTCACAATATCGCGGCTCAATCTCCATAGCATAGCACCGACGACCCAACCGCTCGGCGGCGATAATGGTCGTGCCAGAGCCGACGAAGGGGTCGTAGACGTCCCCGTCATGGTAGGAGATGGGCCGCTCCATACACTCCAGCGGCTTCTGCGTACTGTGACCGCCGTCAGGGGCGTCGGGCGAGACGTTCTTGTCTAATGATATATCCCAGACCGTCGAGGCGTTCGCTGGGCCAATCCACGCGGCCTGACGGCCCTTCCTGATCGCGTACCAACACGCCTCATGCTGGAACGTGTAATGTCCGCGTGAGATTGGGAAGTGAGGCTTGCGCCACATCACCGACGCCCGAATCTCAAACCCCGCCGACTGGAGAGCCAGCCCCGAAACAATACAATCTGCACCGGGTGCGCTCCAGCAGTACGCCACGTCGCCGGGAAACAGTCGCCACGCATCCGACCAGTCGGTGCGGGTGTCGGCGGTAACTAATCCCACGCGGCTCGCCGCGTAAGCTAACTGCCCCGCTTCATACGCTTCGTTCCTCCAGTTGGGGTCGTAGTTCACGCCATAAGGCGGGTCAGTAATCATAAGGTTAGGAATGTTCCCATCCAAAAGAACAAGTACATCCTCCTCTGAGGTGGCATCCCCGCACATGAGACGGTGCTGCCCCAGACTCCAGACCTCGCCCCGCTGTACTGTCGGCTCGTAATCGTCGGCCTCGACATCGTCCATCGCCTCGTCCGCGTCGAACCCCTCGTCCGGCGGGTCAGGCTCCAGCAACGTCAACGGCTCGTAATTACCTTTTGCCAGAGCTCTCAGCATCTCGCTCACATGGTCTGACTCTGAATTTATGCCGTCCAGGAGGGAGCCCAGTTTCTCATTGTCCCGTCCCGCCATCGAGGCCAGGGGGTCGAGGGTTGCCAGTATCTTGTCAGCTTCATCATCGGAGACATCAAGGACCAGGACGGGAACTTCCTCATCCGGGGTTGTTTCGGCACGGAGGTGGCCGTCTATCAATGTAAGGCCCAGGGAGCCCTCATATGCAATCAGGGCATCGGCATAGCCAACTTCAGCCAGCATACCCGCTATTGCCTGCTGCTGTGCGGGAGGATGGGTTCTCCAGTTCTTGGGATTGGGAATGATCTCCGACGCTTTGACACGCCGCAGTTCTTTGATCCTGTCCCTGATTGCCAATGCTCACCTCCATGTGCGTACCTGGATTCATGGCCCCTCCGGACGTTCCGGCGGGGTCATTTGTGAGCATTCCCCTTATATTACACCATAGAATATCAGTACCATATTTCTATGGAATTTTCTCCGTCAAACCTATATGATAACTAACCCTCTATGTATTATTAACAGGCGTGAGAAGGAGGTACGCCGCATACCGGAAAAAGGAGAAAAGGAGGAGAAAATGTATGCAATGATGCACAGCACCTGTCACGGGTGCAAACAAATATTCAGTGCCAATCCGACCAGGGTTCCCTCGATGAGAATCAACGATCAGGGTGAACAGGTCTCATCCGGTGGAAGACAGGTTGTTTTCTGTCAGAACTGTATGAATCTGGCCAATAAACGCCGAAAAGACCTGGGGATTGACGTTCTGTTTGTACATCCGGACGCTTATGAACCAGTACATGAATCGGAATTTTAAGGAGAAAAAAATGCTGACAAATGAAGAAGTGATAGACAAGGCCAATCTCAGGTTAGAAGCCTATGTCGGAATGCTGAAAATATTAAAGACTATTTCACCCGCCACAAATAATGTCCAGGCTCCCCTCTGCGTACTTGCGGAGGGGATTATTTCGATTGCTATGGAGCTTAATGAGATGAACAGGCTGGGCCGTGAATAAATATCGAATCACCTACACCCTGCACAAAGAAGTCGTCCAGGATATCGAGGCAGTTGATGCGGTACACGCTCTCTCCCTCGGTGCCGCGAGGGCCGTTGAAACCATCAATGAACTGTTCCGCATGATTGAAGAAGACCCTGATCCCCAAGTGAAACTAATCGAGTTGAAGGAGGAGAAATGATTACCGCAAGCATTGAGATCGATGTCAGTGACATCAGGCCCGTGGTTGACTACAAAGGGGCTCCTGAGTGGGAACTGACTGCTATGGTTCCGTGGAGCAAGCATCCCATAAGCCCGAAACTGTATTTGAAACGGGAGGAGGGCGAAAGGGATTCACCCTGGGACTTTCCGGCCAAATATAAAGCCCTGGTGGGACGGGGTGATCTGTTGAAAGACAAGGACACCGGAGAATCCAAGAGCGGGGATCTTGTCTGGAACTACCGCTATAAATTACTCGAATTCCCGCTTTCCGATGACGCACCACTGAGCCAGACAACGAACTGGTACAAGGACATTTTCTGCGTCCAGGAATCGCAGGGATATCCAGCGGAATCGAGTATTGATCCGGTGGTTCAGGCTATCGAAGGGGATTTGGTGGAGGATGTCCTGGAGGAAGAGAAATCCCCGAATCCCTACGGCCGACAACCAACCGCAGATTACCGTCAGGCCCAGATCATGTACCAGGCAGCACGGCATGATGCTATCCCGCTTATATGTACCTTTCCCGACTCATACCTAACCAAGGATAAAAGGCATCCAAACGATATCCGAAAGGCAGTTTTGAAATTAACCAATGCCATATTCCGCGAATACTGGGAGGACATGATCAAACCCCGATTCCCTGACACTGTCTGGGAAGAGACCCTGTGAGGCGCATAACCGAGTGGATTTTCAGTCTGGATGTTTCCGCGTCTGACAGGTTGGTACTGTTTGCACTGTGCCGATCTGTCGGTTGCGGAGATTCCGAGGTGGAGGCATCCGTCTGGGATATCCGGTCTTCCACATCACTTGCCGAAAATACCGTTAGAAAATCGATTCGCCGTCTGCTTGACCTGGGGTTGATAGAACGCCCTGGTGGAAACATGGGTGGACGGAAACCACGCTACATTATCAGGATGAACCCTACCAATATTGGTAGCCTTGCCAGAATTAACCCTACCAAAATTGGTAGTGTTGGCCGCTTTAACCCTACCAAAATTGGTACCCCTACCAAAATTGGTACTCCCAAAATTGGTAGTGTTCAGGCACAACCCGAAAACTCCGACCGAATTATGACCGAATCAGAGTCCCATATCCCTATCCCTGTTATTAAAGGATCTATTGATTCTATTGATACTAAGGATACAGAGCATTTATTTTTTCCGGCTATTTCAATCCTTAGAGGAATCGAGGGATATAACCTGACTTATGAAAAGGAACAGGGTCTCCTCGGTTGGCTTGATTCAAAAAAGTGTTCGATTGAAATAGCAGAGGAATCTGCAAACGCCATGTATATGAACCTGTCCCTGCACCACGCAAAAGACGGTTCTAAATCGTGGACATACCGTAAGAGTGACGGGGGCCGTAAAAGTGGCTATTACAAGACCCTGGACGGCGTATTTCGGGCATGGGTCGGCACCAGGATGAGAGATGCCCCTGTAAACTACCTTCAAAAACACGGCACCGATCCGTCCAAGGTTTTTAAAAGGCTCAGGGATCAGAGAAGATGACCGGAAACTTTAAAAAAATAGATCTCCGGAAATATTCCAGGGCAAAGGTTGTGTTTCCTGAATCAACACAGTGTTCCGAATGTGGTTTTTTTGATACCTCACAACCGATTGTCCAACAACTGGTGGAAGAGGCGGGAAGGCTCCTGTCCGACGCAAAATGCCGTTGTCCGAGCAGGGAGGAGGAAAAGCTCGCAAGAGAGGAGAAACGCCGTAAATGGGCCAACCTGCCACATAATGATTCCCCCAGGGTATTCGACACTTTTACGCAGAGGGAGGGAACCTCCGAGGCGGTTGATACCGTCTGGAAGTTCTCCCAGGGCCACGGGGCCAGGATTCTTGTTCTTGTGGGAGCCACCGGAACGGGGAAAAGCCACCTGCTTGAATCGGCAGGGCGGGAACTTCTGGACAGGGGTATCGGAGTCCGATACATACTCTGTGGGGACCTGGTTGACGAATTCCGGGAAACCTATTCCGAAAGCTCCGAGATTGAATACCATCAGTTGTTGGAAAGCTACAGGGACTGCCCTGTGATCCTACTTGACGACATAGGGATGGAAAGGCAGACCAGTTATGCCAACGAGGTCATTACAAGGCTTGTTGAAAACCGGCTCCAGTATGGAGGGAGATTGCTTGTTGCGACTAATCTGGATTATGAAAGCATGGTCTCCAAATACGGGCATCGGCTCGCTTCCAGGATATGGAGCTCCCAGGTGAGCGATGAATTTGAGAATGTGATTATTACAGCAACCGATTTCCGTCTGGAGGTGAAGAATGACAACTAACAAAGTCTATACAAAAAAAATAAGGGTATTTGATGACATGAACGCCACGCTTGTACTTCACTCTAGAACCACCAAATTACATAAGCGAGTTGGAAGGGGAAAGGTGCCACCTAAACTTGTTTATATTGGTCGTCCATCTAAATGGGGAAATCCTTTTAAGGTAAGCAAGGATCGTACAGCACAAGAAGCTGTAGAACTATATAAAGAATATATAGGGAACGCTGATCTTCCCATTAGTGAATTATGGAATCGTGATTTAGCTTGTTGGTGTGGTGAATGGATACTAGGAACTGAGCCAGAGATTGATTGCCACGGTGTAGTACTAATGCAATTAGCAAGTAAATCATTTAATGAATGGATAAGCCAAATAGATGGTTTAGAAGAGATGGAATAATGACAACTAAACGTAACAGGGGAAACAGAAACCGTGGCAAGGAATACGAGCGCAGGGAGGTGAAAAGTTGATATATCGCCTGTGGTGTTCACGGCATAGAGATTTTCACGAAGTTGAGCAGAGTAAACATCCCACTCTCGTCAAGAGTTTGATGGAGGACAATTCAGGGTGTGACGGACGCTACTACTACTGGACAGATGAAAACAATAAGATCCTGGATGTTCCGATCAAAAGCGTATTTCCATTAAGGAGTAGAAATGAATGTCGATAATAAGCGTTTCTCGAACGAAGAAACGGGAGGGGATTGGTCACCTCCCTTCTATCCGGCATACCCCTCGTTCAATTGGAGAAATACAGAAACAGGGGACATTAATACGGTTCATTTTACCGATATAGATGATGAACCCTATGCTGTTTTCTATGGAGAACTAGATCCAGACCCGTTGATCTTTGTTCCCCGATATGCCCTTTTAATGGCATATGAGGAAGGTTGGGCAGAAAGATATAAATCTAAGGAGGAGAAATGAACGTCGATAAGTTAATCAAAGAAGGTTATTCCGGCGAGGACATCGAGATGCTCGCCCTTTTAATGGAGAGGGCCAAAACCTGTCTCCACCGGCCAATCATTGTGGGAAACCGCCTGGGTGTGGAATTAAATTTCTGCCAGGATTGCGGGAGCCATATCGAAAAGAACCCAGGGGAACCGGATGTCGTCTACCGGATAACCCGCCTCCCCGATGGGACCGAGGTTGGGTATACCAGTGACTTCTAAGAAAAAATACCGCCGTCCAAGACGCAAGAAACAAATCTACTCCTCCGATCTGGATACAGACGGAAGGACGATTGTGGCATCCCAGTTGTCCGAGGCAGACTTTCAGAATCAGTTGAGAACCTACGCGAGGCTGATGGGATGGCTTTACTATCACCCATATGACAGCCGTAGATCCGACCCCGGATTTCCCGACACTGTCCTGGCAAGGGGAGACAGGATTATATTCGCCGAACTGAAAAAGGTTGGCGGGAAAGTATCACCGAACCAGAAACTCTGGCTAAATTCCTTGAGTGAACATCCAACCGTTGAGGTCTACACCTGGTATCCGCTCGACTGGGATCAGATCGAGGAGGTTTTGAAATGAGCTTGATTACATACATCGATTACCTCCAGAAAAAAAATGCTGATGACCTCGCTTTTTATCCTATCGCCGCATTGGAAAAAGCATTGGATATGGATCGGGTAATAACCTGTCAGGATAATGAAGAGCCCGCCGGATACATATGGCACGGCCCAATCCGTCCGGGATTTGATGCTGTCATTTATCAGGCTTGCGTTGATTACCAATCCCGCAGAAGACACCTGGGATGGGATATGGTCAGGAAACTAATAAACATATGCAAAGTGGGCTCCGGAACCGGAGTAAGACTTAGAGCTGCATCAAGTAGCGACAGCAATGATTTCTGGAGGCAGATAGGCTTTTATTGCACAAAGGTTACCCAGGGTGGAGTAAGACGAAGCCGCGAGATAAATCACTGGAGAACAGATGTTCAGCGTCCTCTGTTTACAATCGATCCGGTAAGTCCAAGTAAAAAAATTATGAATCCAAAATCGTACTTTGATAAAAGAAAGAGAGGAGACAAAATGCCCGGAGTATGGGCACGTCGTTATCCGACTATGCAGAGGGAGGATACAAATGAGTGAATGCGTTCATCACTGGGTTCTCAGCTCTCCCGATGGGTCTGAGGGTAACAGGCTAGCAGAGGGAACCTGTAAGAAGTGCGGGGAGAGGACTGAAGGTTTACCAAACGGTCATAGTTACAAGACCCGCATAAGAAACACCGGAAAGGGGCTCCAGGCGGTCTCGGATATAACCATATCAAAGAGGGGAACACCCTGGCTCTGACACGGCCCTTTATTTAGTCTTAGACCTTCTCAGCGGCGGGGGTTTCATCTCTGCCAACATCCCCAGTGCCAGAGACACACATTCAGGCATGAGCGGCGGGGCCAACCCACTCTCCCATCTCCTTGCAGTCTGCCATGAGGCTCCCAGGGCATCAGCTATCGCGGCTGTAGTCCAACCACCCTGCTTCAGCTCTGAAATCTGCGTCTTGATATCCATGCCGTTATTGTATCACCATAGCAGATTAAATGCGCCTCCAAACTGCAGTTTTGCCCGTGATTGTGCCAGATACGGGATATTGCCTGAAAACTGGTGATATAAAACCCTGAAAAGTGTTGCATTACTATCCCATCATAGTATACTTACCGTAAGGTAAGTAACTAGCAAGCGACCCAAGGAGGGCAACATGACAACAACAACTCGATTCCCCAATCGCTTCGGGCGCTTCTCATGGGCGGTCACCTGGGGCCCCGGATTGACCCAGACGATTATCTGCACCTCCGAGGAGGAGGCGGCAGAGGTCGCAAGGACCAGAAGGCCAGTCGCTCGATCCGTCGAGCCTCTGGAACGGGAACACCGCAACGGCACCAGTTAATAAATGCTCATCTCTGGATGGGGAGCGTGTACCCCGCTCCCCATCTTACAAACCCCATTAAATAAGGAGTCCAAAGTGGTAAATAAATCGCAGAAAGAAAATGATCCTGTCACAGAGGAGGAGTTTAAGGCCTTTGAAGCTGTAAGGATTTCGGGTGTCATCAATATGTGGGATACCCGAACTGTTTCGGAACTCTCCGGTGGAGTGCTTACAAGGAAACGGGCTGTCAAAGTAATTGAGCAATATAAAACCCTGATGGAACAATATCCAGATGTAAGGAGGAGCCAATGAGAGATTCAAGGGATGGGATGGCTATTCAGTATCTTCCGGTTAACGAGGCATATGTGGTTACAAGAGGAGAAGTGCTTGTAACCCTGTATGAGGGCGGGGCTCCCATCGGAACCCTGTTCGATTCACTGGATGATCTGGACAATGCACTGGCCGACTGCGGTCTTAACAGAACCGGATTGAAGATAATTACCAAGGAGGAGAAATGAGTACCGATAACTGGATACCCTGGGAGACACCTCCCAACATGGAAGACCTCGGCAAAAAGGCCGAAGAGCTTTACAAGCTGAGAAACACGATCAAAGACCTGAGAGAGGGAGCGGATCGTCTGGAGATGGAAATCCGGGCGGGAATGGTCAGGCTTGGAGCGGGGGAGCTTTTACACCCAAGGTTCAAGGTAGAGCTTAAACAACCCGCGCCGAACTATAACGATCCGGAGTCAAAGTTGGATCTGAAGGTTTTACTGGAGGAGATAGGCCAGGAGACCCTTGAGGATATGGGAGCATATATTGCCGCCCACCAGGAAATCATCGATGTAGAGGAGAAATGGTTTGGGACGGGGCTCAACAAGGTCAAAAGACTCGGCACCAAGTATGCCGAGCTTATAGATTCGGCCAGGAGGCCAAAAGGATTGCCCCGACTGATAGTTGAGGAACATAAGACTCCCACGACCCGGCACGAAGACACGGGGCTTTAACATGACAAAAGGAAAAATTGTTTACCTCGATAAACTGCCCCACTGTTATTTCTGCGCCATAAAGATCGGCGGCATAGTGGACGCAAAGTATGACGGAAAAACCGTCTATGAGTGGTGGGCCAATATGTGCGGAGACTGCTTCAGGGTACACGGGCTTGGTAAGACAGGGATGGGATACGCCCAGGAGTTGCGGATCAAGGAGGAGAAATAATGTACTGCGTTTTATGCGGAAAGAAAAGGCGAAAGTTCTGGGATATTAAGTATCGAATCTGCACCCAGAAATGCGCCGCAATTAGTATGTGGGGTCTTCTTAGTGCATCTGAGGAGAATAAAAGCCACTGTGAGAAATGTGGGGAATTCATCGGAGGTAGTTGGTGCAGTACCTGTGAACAGATATCGCCTGATGGCTCTGAAGATCCAGAGCTGAAGACAAGACGGCTGATCTGGGAGGCGGGAGTATGAACCTTGCCGATAGCTTAACTCCCGACAAGTAATTACCTCTTACTGTCGGACTCCGGAGGAGCGGGGCTAGCAATCCCGCTCCTTTTTTTATTATTCAGTACCTTCATGGGTGAGCCCCAAAGTACAGTAGTCTTCCCTGGTAATGTATTCCCCAGCATTTTTCAGTCTGTTCGGCTACTACACCCGGCGAAATAGTTTCCGGATCGACTGCCTCAATTGGGCAGTGTTGTTCATAGGGATCATAATTCTTCAACTAGAAAAGTCTTCGATCCCAGTAAGAAAGTCCGGGATACTTGTAGTCTGGCCTGGCATTCGGTTTAAGCACTGCATATCCAACTCTCACCCAATCTCGATATACTCCAATCGGACGAGAACGGCTATTGCACATGACCAGTGACTGCCGAACATAATCCAGATCAGAGCCATCGACCTCCCAAACTATTTCCCATTCCTTATCAAGGTCGTCTGGGCTTAGATTATTCATTCTCAAGCACCTTGAGACTCACCCCGCCAAGGAAACCAAATATGCCCCCGATAACTGCCGTCACGATTTCGACGGCTCCGAGACTCATCCCGACCAGAATAGCTATCACGCTGAATAGAGTGGCGCAGATGATCGCGAGGGCTATCTGGGGTCTTAACTTCCCGTATGACATCCGTTTATCCTCCTGGTTCATTATCTTCCTTTTTCGGCTTTCTCTCAGGAGTTTGCATCCCTGTTGCTGTTTACTTTTAGCCCGCCCTTGCGCGCTCCTATCATTCTGGACTCCATCATCCTTTTATATCTCGCGGATGTAGTCCAAGGCCCCTTGCCGTCTGTTGAGTTCGGGAAATCCCATTCAACTCCGCAATTAATACAAACCCCCGTGCTGACTCGACCTTCCATATAGTCTTTGCTTGGACTGTTTAATCTCCAGTATGCCTGAGTACATCCTGTATTGTGTTCTATCTCTAATTGCGGTTTTGGCATACTCAACTATCTGATCTGGATGGGTGCTTCTATGACCCCGTCATTGATAGTGTTGATCGTGACAGTCCCATTCGTTCCCAGGGTAAGATCAGCAGTATTTATATCCGCATCATTTCCGATTTTGACATTTTCCAGGGTGACAGTTCCGGCATGGACGTAATCCAGGTCAAAAACCCCAACCCATGCGGAAACCCCGTCAAGGATCAGCTTGTCAATAACGACATCATCTCCCGCTGTTGTCTGTCTCAGGATCACCCTGTCAACGTCCATGTCAGCGGCCCTGTAGGATTGAGTCCCTCGACCGGATGAGATAGTCACATCAGTGGTTGTCGACATGGTTGGCTCGAATGTATGGCCCGCCGCCTGGACTGAAGTCGTGGCATTGAATATATAAAATTCCGAATAATCAAAACTCATTTTCGGAAATTCCGAGTTGCGTATGATGAGCTCGTCAATCACCAGTAAATCTGAAGTGCTCGTCCCTGAAATTTCGAATGCTGTCGCGAGCCCCGCTTTCCCCAGATTGATGTTTTTGAACTCCACGATATCGAGCCGGATCCCTGCAGGGAATTGGAGTAAGAGAGTTTGTGATCGCTCACCTGGAAACTCTGGATCAGTGATCGGATGCCCGATAGTGCTTGGAGCCGTATATGCGGCTCCCAGGGCAGGGTAGTAAATTTCCACTTCTCCAGAATTTATAACTACCATAAGCCCCGCCAGGAAACCCAGGGCAACCGCACTCAGGGATACAAGTATCAATCGTCCGCCTCCCAGATATATCCCTCCTGGGAGCGGGATCTTGAAAGCCCAGAATCGGGGCATTCTTATTCTCAATCTGGGAAAAGAAAACTGTTTAGGTTTCATCTCCAAATCCTTTACCGCCGAGGCGGGCTTTTAATTCATCTGCCATGAGGGAACATATAGTGGCGGCGGCGGCTGTCACTGGGGTCGAGAATATAGCGAAAACCAATAATATATTTTGTATATGTGGAGAAATTGTTGCCGGATTGTTGAGGGTCTTGTAGCAAATTAAAATTCCTAATGCGGTGAAGCTGAGGAATAGAGGACCAACCAGGATAATGACCAAGAGCTGAGATGGTAGGAGTGTGGTCTTGGTTGCCGCTTCCAGTTCAAATATTTTTTGCTTTGCTTCAAGCAATTCCTCCTGGATGCTTACTTCTGATTCATTCACTTACAAGGTAAGCCAATAAGGCTATGCCCACAAGCGTTATAAGAGATAAAACCATATTCACCAGGGCAATCGTCCTGATCTGATCAATACTCCCCGCTATGCGCGTTATACGGGGCTCTATCCGGTCTCTGATATCTGTTATCGCCGCTCTGAACTTGAGTTGCTCGGTTGTGCTCATTTAACTTTCCCCCGGATCTTGTTTGGCCGAAACTATTAAGACTCAGCTGAGACAAGTTCCTCGACATTTTCTACAAAACCGTTCCCCTGGGCCTTCTCCAGTTCCTCAATCCTTTCCTTCAGCTTCATCGAGTTTCTCTGTTCGGTAATAATGCCGAACTCCAATTCAGTTATTCGGTTGTTCTTTATATTCAACAACTGCTGAAGCGTCTCGATGGTTTCCTCTGGTGAAACCTGTTGTTCTTGCTGAGTCATAAGACCCTCCTATTCTGCGGGCGTATACGTCGGCGGCGTTGGTGTTACTTCTGCGGTCAATTGCTTCTCCGCTGCATGGATAATTCCATTGGCAGCAGAGTTAGCGATATGCACAGACCAAGTATCGTCTGTCAGGTCGGGATTATCTTCACCCCCACGATTCCTGTTCAACCATGCAATCGCATCAACCCTGACAGCACTGAGAATCGTTGCCGTCTTGGCAGTTCCCCCAGTAACCTGCACGGTGATTTTTACATCTCCAGTTGCCATAAAATCCTCCTAACTTGATACTGTTCCATCCCATTCCTTGGCAGTCGCCAGAAATGCCGCTACAGCATCGCTATCCATGTCCGTGACGGCTTCCAGTTTCGTGGTTTTATATGACGCTGTAAATCCTGTTCCATTATCGTTCTTCTGCCAATCCCTCACGGTATTGATTGCACCGTTGATAACCGCCCTAGCCCCATCCAAGGCTTCCAAGGTCGCCTCGTTCGACTTTGCATCAGCCATTCCTGACCTCCTCTAATTCTTTCTCTAGCCTGTTAATTAATCCTTTCATCTCATCGAACTGAGCATCCATCCTCTGACGATTCTGGAATGCCGCTGACATGGCAAATTCAAAATCCTTGCCAAGAACAGTGAACACTTCAGGGTTTCCCTCGTTGTCCAATGTTCTCTCAATAACCCCCACCTTCTCCATGTAATCAATCCCTTCAGGTTGTCGTAGAGCCATAGCCCTGAAGTCTAAAACGTCATCATGCCATTCCACCTTTCCACAGCACTCAAACTGTTCTGCCTCATGTCTCCCACAGGAATCACAAACATAGTCGAATGTCCCTGTCGGATGGGTCGTGTTATATGTCGTCACTGGTGGAGTTGCATTCGTGATACGCAGAGCGTCATTTGTACCTAATCCATTATTGTTGGAAATAACGAATGCCTGAGAATTGGAATTGTCCAATCCAAGAGACCAGTAGATGTTGGTACTTGTAGTCCTGAAGATATTTATAAATGCGTCTGATGAGGTATTTCCCCCATCGATACCAATCTGCAATTCGGCTGAGGAACTTGCGTCTGCTGAATCATTACGGAGAATTATTTGATTCTTTCCCCCTGAATATTCATTTTCTAACTTGAATTGCCTTGCAGTCCATTCGTTGCCTGCATTCCCTACGTCAATTATTGAGTTATTACGCATATGAACAGTGCCGTAGAAATTTGTAACACCTCCAGAATCAAGGTCAATTCTTTCAGTACCGTCAATCTCAAATGACAGAGCGTTATTAGTATTAATCCTGAAAGGTTCAGTAGCGGAATCAGTAGCAGGGGTATGAATAGTTAAGGTACGGTTATTACTACTTCCCATGTCTGCTTCTAGTTTAACAAGAGGTAAATTCTCATCGGCAACATTGATATGTAATGGGGAATCTGGAGCCGTAGAGCCAATTCCTACATTCCCATCATGGGCAATCGTCACCCTTTCATCGATGGTCGTTGTTGTATTATCCGTAGTGCTGAATACGAGTTTTGTACCCATAGCACTACCGCTCCATGTCTCTGTCGCTTCAGCATGAATCTTTCCACCTGCTTCAAATGCTGAACCGTTAGAGGCACGGAATAAAATAGCACCCATAACATCATCGGCAGTAAGAGCAGTATGTGTTCCTTCAGTACCGTTATTACTCTTATCAAGAGCAAGGAATGACGTCTGAGTTGCCGTGGTCGAATAACTTTGTATATACATTGCCGTGTTGCCTGAATCGGAATGTATAAATGACCCTGTCGCCCACTGGTTATATGCACTTCCTACGTCATAGATGCCGTTATTCTGGAACATGAATTCGCCACCGTCTTCCACTTCCAACCTCTTACTACCACTGGTATAAAAGTCTATTTTTCCTTTGTTAGTACCATTAGAACCCCGAATAGACACATCACCTACACCAGAAGAATGGGCTTCTCCGTAAACAAATACGGCTCCACCACTCCCTGCCGTATTGTCATGTCCACCCAGTACCGCTGTAAGTCCGTTATCAGCGGTATCACTAGATGACAGAATTAAAAATCCGTTAGCACTGGATGTGGTAGACCCATATAAGGTGTTTCCAGTGCCACTCCCAATAGTGAGACTATTAGAAAGCCAATCGCCACCTGCGTTGCCTACGTTGAGTAATGTACCACTAGCATTCAGGTCTACATCTCCATCAAACCTACTCACGCCTGCGTCCACGAAGAGGGCGTAGTTGTTGGTGGCTTCAGTTGGTGCATTCGGAATCCATAAGGATGCTCCGTTAGTTATTGCCCCACCCGCCTCGCTGAGATTCGGTTCTGTGATTGTCACAGTGGCGGCATTGGTGACAGTTCTTCCTGTCGTAAGTGAGCCACCTGCCCAAGTACCCGCTAACATCTGGGTTAAATAATCCTCGTCACCAGCATGCCCAGTGATAGCAAGCGAAAGCTGAAGCCCAATGCCAACTGTGGAATCCCCACCACTCGTATAAGCCCCACCGATAGTAGTAGCGGCGTAATGATTCCCAGTAGCCTGAAAAACCATCCTTGGAGTAGTTCCCACAGCAGACCCTTGACCTAACGTCAAAGTATCGTTGCCATCGTCCAACCCGATATGCCAGTCCACGGCGTTGCCGTCAAAGACGATGGCAGTGTCAGCGGCGGCGGCAGAACCTATTGTGAGGACAGCAGTTGCTCCACCTGATATATCCATAGAGTACGCCGCATTGGTGGCGAATCTAAACCTGTCATTAGCTTGGTCATAGGCTATAAATCCAATATCGTCATTGTCGTTATCTCCCATAAGCAGATAAGAAATACCAGCATTCCCAGATTGGATTCCCATAAAGGCATTATTGCCAGTTGAGCCAGAGTTAGCGGCTCTCACACCAGTGGTCTGGGTCATAGTCCCAGCCCCAACAGCCCCTACCTCTACAAACCCATCAAACCTGCTAGTGCCATCGTCCACCCAGAGGGCGTAGTCGGCACTACTAGCCCCTTCAGTTGGTGCATCTTCAATGTACAGAGTCGCAGCACTAGTTATCGTATGGCTTGTAGAAATGTTAGGTTCTTTTAGGTATAGCGTTGCTGCAACAGACGTATTACCCCCAGTAACAAGGCTATTTGCACCTGAAATCTGACTGCCCATAGACACCAGACTTACATTCGCACTATCACCAGAATGAGAAGTGACAATAGGTGAGAAAGCTACACCGACAGCATAGGTGGATGCACCACTACTTGTTCCAGTTCCACCAACGAGCATGTTATATGGTTGTACGCCAGTTCCAAATATTCTCAGGAATGGCGTTGTACCCGGTGCGCTACCAGCACCTAATGCAAGGCTATTTGCACCTGCATCCCAGCCGATATGGTAGTCAGGTGTGGTATTGGTATCAAAGTAAACTGTGGAGTCGGCAGTAGCTGCACTACCCAGTTGCAGGGTCGGGCTTATGCCACCCGACAGATACATACTGGCGGCGGTAGCGGTACTCCATCCAAATGTGTCTGTATCTTGTTTATAGTTAAATCTGCCACGGTTCTCGTCATTAACGTCACCGAACCAGATTTGTCCATATCCAGCATTGCCAGATATCAGGGAAAGTTGCACACCATCGCCTGTTGCTGATGAATTAACAAGCGTCAACCCTGTCGAAGCGTCTGGAGTAGCAATAGAACCAGCATCGACATTTATGCGTGTAGCCTCAGAAATTGTTACGCCACCAGAACCTGTAGTCTGGAGAATGATACCGTCATCACCATCTATGGTTAATACCCCTGAACTAGTAGACCAAGTTGAGGCCTCTGCTGCTGTAATTGTGATGGGTGACCCAGCTATAGTTGCACCAAGGTCACCATCATGGGTGATACTGAAGCCATCATCATCTCCCATCTTAAAAACAGAACTATCAGAATTAAGAGTTAGGTCATCAGTAAGTGTTAAGTCTGTAAACTGAGGACTGTCTCCAGTACCAACCCCGATAGAAGTTCTAAGGGTTGCACCGCTCTCAGCTACAGGGTCAGTAGTACCATCTCCAACTATCATCTCACTGTCTGCAAGAACTGCCATAGCTGTGATGGCACTTGCACCAGAACCCAGAAGGACACCGCCGTCTGTGAGGGTCGAAACCCCTGTTCCACCGTAGGCAACTCCGACATCGGTTCCCTGCCAGACTCCAGTTGCTATAGTTCCAACTGTTGTCAGGCTAGAGGTCACAACGGTAGATGCCAGAACCGTTCCCTGTAGATTATTGGAATTGACTTTTACGCCAGTATTGCTCGTCCCTGCATGGGTGTGACTTGACGAACTATCCAGAACGTCCGTCCTTAGATTGTTGTACTGTGCCGCTGTTGCGATATCACCTGTTGTAACTGCACTAGATGCCGCCATAGCTTAACTCCATTTGTTCATTCCCCATCTCATATATCCCCATCTCCCTGCCGCCGCCCCGACTCCCGATTGGGTAACATGGATTGTCTGGTTGATTACAGTATTGCCCTGGGAGAACCTGTATGTAAACCCGTCCACATAGGCCGAGAAACTCAGGCCCATACCGGATTCGATAACATGAACCCTGTCACTCAATCTGCGGTGGACGATATTCAGAAGGGTTGCCTTGTCATGGTTGATAAGATCCAGGCGCATTCTAACAATCGGATCTTTCACCCTGGCAATCCGGTGGGCCGCAGGGATAGTTGCCAGACCCAGACCATCGAAAAAGGTTTTCTCCCTGGTTAATCTACGCTCTCCAAAGGTTGTGATGGAATCGGAATTTTCAACCTGAGTGATGCCCTTATTAACAGTGTTTAGAGTTGCCAGAAGGTTGAACTGTAATTTCTTGATATACCCCTGACTTGCCGA
>Ga0208030_1000768_pt1 | contig 20835 bp, 24 predicted proteins | sample MalvirDeepMed_M9_FD_184246 | JGI IMG/M metagenome (GOLD analysis project Ga0208030, IMG submission 184246) | Marine viral communities from the Global Malaspina Expedition - Malaspina viral metaG DeepMed_M9 (SPAdes) (version 2) | ecosystem: Environmental > Aquatic > Marine > Oceanic | place...
ACTCCACGATAATGCGGTCGCCAGCTTTGGGTGATGTCGTTTGCTTCCTTGCCATACCCCGCCCTTACTGTTAACTATTGTGCGCCGCTGCGCTCACTGGTTACATTCCAATCGCGGGCCGACGCACCAGCGAGCAAACCGCCAACCGCAACCATGATCGTACCTATCGATGACCATGTACTTTCACCGGACTGCAGAAGGGTGCCGAGTGAAATCAAGATGCCGCCTAGTGTCGTTTTCCAATTCGCCATTGCACTGTCTCCATTGTTGCAACTAGTTATCGACGCCGCCAACGAAGGCGACGTATTATTCTTCTTCTTGTATGTGTACCGGCACTGCTAGCTTCCGGCTCAGGCTGCACGACAGGCGACTCGCCCTGCCATATATCACATGCGGGACAATCAACCTTGACTGTGCCATCACCCAGGTAGCCCTTGCCATCACAGTCGCCGCCGCCTGGACATCCGGTGGGTGGAGGCGGCGGATCGGTGTGACGCATGTGGCCCATTACGGCGGCAGCATACGGTCGGTAGTCGGTGGCTTGACAGCCAGCCAACGCAACGGTCAGTAGCATTAGGAGTCGCATTACCACCCCTCAAGAATGTCGGGTAAGTCTCGTTGCGGCCAGCCTGCAACGCTGGACATAGCGATCATCGTGCGGTTCTTTACGTCAGACCATCTGGCCCAGAATGCACCAGGAGGTATCTCTACATTGGCCCCGTAAACCTGGCGCGGGCCGGAATTCCAAACGCCCCAAGAATTTTGGAAGCAAGCCAAGGGATCGCCGTACTTGCGGCGAATTTCGGGACGATCATCGAAGCCCAGGATCGCCATCGCATGGCTCCATCCAGTGCGGGTGCGCTTGGATACACCGTTCTCGTCTCGCATACCGCTGAACGATTCGCTACCACAGCTAGTGATCGCGAATCCATTCTTCAACAGATCACGGCACTGCTCCATTCCTTCGGCGCGGGCTGCGGTACGAACTAGATGCTGCCGACCTATCTCGTCGAAGTCTTCGGGCGGTGACTTACGACCGTACCGTGCGGCGAGCTTGCCGTTGTAGTGGGTGAGATCCAAGTCGTCGCCGTGATCCTGGCATAGCATGCAGCCGTGCTGCGTGGAGACTTTCGCCGCAAGGTAGCACTGCCAACCTGCACTGTTGTAGCCACGCCACCACCACGGCCAGATTGTGGACAGCACACCTGACTTGATCCCTTGCAGCGATACTTCAGGTGCGCCTTCGGTCAGGCCACTAACAGGGTCAACCTCGCCAGCCACCACTTCCGCAATGAACGAAGCAAGATCGGCATTCTTTTGGGAATGGGCAACGCAATCGCCTGTGACCTGGGATGCGCCTGGATAGCAACCTGGGTAGAACTGCTCGACGTATTGAGAGAGAAGCGTCAGCTTGCCGCTACCGCTGCCGACAAAGCTATTTGCGTAGGCTGCGTCTTCCGCCTTAGCGTATGACCAATCACCCTGGTTGGTGATGTGTTCATCAAACTCATTTCGCGCACGGCGAATTTTTTCTGGGTTTGATTCTACGCCAGCGTATCCATCTGCGTACATCAAGCGGGTTTGCATAGGTGACAGATCGTCACCGGCATCGTCCGGCCAGCGTCGGAATGGTAGTCTTGGCATTAACTCAACGCCCAGGCTAGTGCATAGATTGCTTGCGCTGCTTCCTCCTTTGAGATTTTCTTGCTGGTGCTGCCCCAGAGGGAATCGAGGGCGGCATTAACCGATGGTGAAAGATTCGATGCGCCGACTTCGGACTTCATCGCTAGTAAGCGACGACCACCTTCGTTGAGTTGAAGCTCAAGTTCGCCGGTCGTGTAGTTTTCTTTTTCACCATGCAGGATTAACCAAGCAAAATCTGCAAAGAAAGAACCAAGCACCTTAGCTGCCTGTGGATTCTGGGTTGCCGCCATCCGAACGGGCTGCACCGTCTGCTGCCGTGCTTCATCGGGCGGGGGAATAATGCGAGGTGGGGTTAGGTTCGGGAGTGAGATGTCCTTCGCCATGTACGCACCGCCACCTAGTATTAGTAGTAGTAACGTCACCTTAGTCCAATCAATCCGTTGATTCATCATCGTGTCCGTCGTGTGCGTGTTCGACGATCTCGATCATCGTTGCCTTGACTAGCTGCTGTGTCTGCGGGCAATCCGAAACCAGGGCATGCAGCTTGCGGGCGGTGGTGAGTTGCTGCATGAACCGATCTTCTGCCGGTTTCAATACGAGCAGCTTGAGTATGTTAGAAATCTCCATCGCGCACCACTTGAAGGTGGAGGTAGGTCTGGCGCGTCTCCTTAATTCTTCGCGAAATCAAAAAATGAGTCAAGGTCATCATCTTCTTGGGTGGCTGCGGAACAATGGAACAGGTCGGAACACCAAACGGAACAACCGAAGTCTATACAGGGTAAGGAGTTGGGGGATCTTGTTCCACTGTTCCACGGATTCGGGGTAAGGGAGACATATATAGGGGGATTTAGATTCTCTGTTTTTCATTTTTTCTTTTTTTTGTTTTAGTGTATGTACTATAGGTGTCTCATCCCAAAAGCGCGGAACAGTGGAACAGACTATGTATGTATGTATGTATGTATGTAAGTAAGTAACTACTACTACTATACTTACTACTACTATATACTACTATATACTTGTTCCGATCTTGTTCCGATTCCGTTCCGTTGTTCCGAAAATATCAGAAATTTTCCAGAAAAGTCCTGGTCGGGCCAGTTTGTTTTCGTAATATAGGTGCATCGAGAAATTTTTAATTTTCGTATTGCGGCGTAAGGCGGTTTGCTTTACCCTTTCTCGATCAACAAGGAGGTTAACAACATCATGCAACACTCTGTTGCTCGGCCCACCCTACCCCAGGATTCTACTATGGCTATGGACAGCCGCGCGGCCAACCGCAATGGAAAGAATGGAATCAAGGCGACCGGAACGGAAGGCAATGATGCCCCGCGCGGCAAAAAGGAGTCCGATGACAGGGCATCGGTATTCGATGCGATATTCTGGGATGGCCCCATGACTGCCACGGAGCTAGGGGAGCGGTGCAAGCTCGACGCAGTATATGTTCGCCGCCTTCTTAAGCACGAGTGGTTCGTCAGGCAGGGCGACAGTCAGTGGTGTATCGCCGTAGCAAGGCAGCGAAGCATACGGTCAATGCCGATGCGGTGGAATTCGTGGATCAAGCAGCGAAGAACATATGGGGCTTGGTAGATGAGTTTTGTTTTCGACATCGAGACGCTGGCCCTGGGCCGTGACCGGCTTGCGGGGCTATTTGAACCGAAGCAGGCTGCGCCGCCTGAGCCGCAGCCATTCGATCCGGCGACGGTGAAGTACGGAAACATGAAAGATCCGGCCAAGCGGGCGGCGAAGCTTGAGGATGCTGAAGGACGATGGAATGCAGAACAGCAGGAGATAGGGAAGAAATACGAAACCGGCGTAGCCGAAGAATTTGACCGCTTCTGTGCCGATGCAGCCCTGTCGCCTGTTACCTCAAGCGTTGCCATCGTGGCCTACCACGGTGTCGAGTCAGGGAAGACGCTATTGATGGACATCGAGGCTACGGACGAGCGTCAGATGTTGGCGAGCCTGTGGTCGAAGTGTACTGAGTGCCGCAACGAAGGTGGCAAAATATTCACGGTCAACGGCCACGACTTCGATCTACCTTATTGCTGTCAGCGATCATGGATTCTGACCGTCGAAGTACCAGACTGGGTAATAGAAAAGAATCGCTACTGGTCGCCCGCATTCGTTGACTTGAGGCGGGTATGGCAGTGCGGCAAATACGGTGGCGGTGGGGCAGCAGCCAAGTCGTCGTTTTCGTGGCTTGCCAAGGCTTTCGGAACTGAAGGTAAACCCGATGGGGTAGACGGTAGTATGTTTGGTGAAATGTGGGTGAATGATCGCGAAGCGGCACGCGCCTACGCAAGAAGTGATGTGGAACAGCCCGCTGTTTGGGCTAAAAAAATGGGTGTGATTTAACATGAAAGGAGAGTAACGTGGGTGAATTAGCAATGTACGAAAGAGTAGCCGATCCGATTGCCGCAGCGCAGGCACTGGGTGACGCAATGGCAAAGTCGGGGATATTCGGATGCCCCAACCCAGAGAGTGGTATGGTGATCGCAATCACCTGCCTATGCGAAGGTATTACACCACTGGACTTCTACCGGCGGTATCACCTGATTGCAGGCAAGCCGTCAATGAAGTCCGATGCAATGCTGGCAGAGTTTCGTCAGGCCGGTGGTACGCATAAGGTAATTGCGGAAGAGCCAGATGTTGCCGAGATCGAATTGACGGTCGATGGTTACACAAAGCGGTTCCGTATGACCTGGGAGCAGGCGAAGAAGGAGAAGTGGCCGTATGGAAAGGACGGAAGGACGCTCAAGGACAACTGGGCTACGCCTGAAGGTCGCCGCGCCATGCTATGGGCCAGAACGATTAGCCGCGCCGTCAAGCGGATGAAGCCGGAGATCAACGCCGGTATTTACACGCCGGAAGAGACGGCGGATTTCGTTGACGAGCCGTCTGGCAACGGCAAGGTACTGCCTACGACGCAAGAGGCGTTGCAAATTGCTGCGGCAAGGACGGATACTATCTCGGACGAACCGAAGGAAGAGGTCGCCAGCGACTATGTCATCGAATCCGACAAGCCTGAAGCTGTGGATGAATCCGTAGTCGAGCGGATGCTCAAGTCTGCGAAGATGGTGTGGGGCGACAAGGCCAAGGCAACGCTACTCAAGGCAGCGTCGAAGCGAGGCAAGGAATCGCTAGAGGACTTAACAGCCGATGAAGCCCAGGATATTTTCGAGAAGGTTCGGGAAAAGGAGTTGGGCTTTTCGGCAATCCCAAAGTAACGATTGAGGCTTTAACTGAACGATATGGTGCAGAAGAAGTACGCAGCGCGGCGATTGATACTCTCGGCCATCCCGCTATTGCTTGCACCAAATCAGAGCTTACTAAACTTGCCGAGAAATTGGAGAAGATTTGATGAATACTTACGGTTTTGATGCGCCAGCTAGTGCCGATGCAGGTGGAAGTTTCCTTTCCACGCCTGGATGGTATCACTTTCTGATAATCGAGATGAACGATAGCCCGAAGAAGGGCGACGGTGGCTTGCTTGATGGATTTAAGGTAACCGCCAACGTGCTTGACGGATCGCCGCGCAGCGATGATGGCAAGCAGTGCAGTGAGGTCGATAAACACTGCGGCATCATGTTCTTTTCGCCATCGATGTCGGCAAGAGACGGTGGGGAGTTTGCGCGCAAGAAGATTGCTCGCTTCTTCCTGGCGACCAACCTGATGAAATCCGACCAGCTTGGCAATAAGATCGACGTTAACCTGCAAGATGCCATTGGTGAACAGTTCGTCGCCAAGATCGACATCACTGAAGATGGCAGGTACTGCGAACTTTCGTTCGCCGAGATCTATCACATCGATGACGCAAAGGTGCGAGACATACCGAAATCTACGGATGAAATCGCACATATCCCGCCAGAGAATCGCCTGACGAACGGCAAGGCCGCAGCACCGAAGCGGAAGGCGAAGGCGAAGCCTAAGCCGCAACCTGCTGTTGCTGCCATCGACGACATCGACGACATTTAGTGATATAGCCCGCTGGTCGATAGTCGGCCAGCGGGTCTTTCGTCATTTCGACATGGAGGTCGGCATGCCATTCGCTTTCTTCGATGGTTTCATTGTGATGAAAACTCGATACGCAATCGGGTTCGCTAAGGAGGAAGACGCAAGACCCAGCATTTGGATCTCGCGCGAACACCTTGGGGAAGTCACCTACAAAAAGGACGGCGACAAAAAGGAATTAAACAAGGGGGAGCGGGTAGAAGCCGTAGAGATTCCCCGTTGGCTCGCCACGGACTTAAAGCTAAAGATCGACAATGAGTAAAATCGAAATGGATCAGCTTGGCCTGGAAAATCCAGAAGCTATGCTTGCCGATGGATTTGAAAGTGCATTCCTTGGAGTCTGCCGTAGATTTGGGCAGGATTCCCTTGCCGCTTATGATTACGATAAGTGCATCGAAATCCTTGCTACGAACATGACTCACGAAGAGGCGGTCGAGTTTTTCGACTTCAACGTCATCGGCGCTTGGGTGGGTGATGGAACGCCGGTTTTCATTTCATTAAGTTCAGGAGCAAAAGATGGGCAGTAAAACTAAAAAACGAAAACTCACAACTGTAAAAGTGCGCCGAATGCTAAAGGCGGATATTCCCCAGGTTGCTGAAATCGAAGAGAAGTGCCTGTTTGAAGATCCGTGGAATGAAGGCATTTTTGCGGAATGCTTTGAAGAGTTTGGCTACAAAAATTACGTTGCCGAACACAAGGGGAAGATAATCGGGTACATGGTGTACATGGAGCTAGACGACTCCATTGAAATTATGAATCTTGCCATTGATCCGAAGTACCATCGCCGGTCAGTCGGCACGCAAATGCTGAATGCCCTGAAGGGAAATCTGCAAGGAATGCGGAAGGACGGAATCGAATACTTGGTGCATGCCGACAACCTGGACGGCTTGAGGTTTCTGAAGTCGCAAAAGTTCCGCGCGGTTGATATTTGTCCTACGCAAAAAAGCGAACTGGATGCCAAAAGCGGAGAAGTTATATACGGCCCACTGGAGGAGAATTACTGGATGCGGTATACGCCTAATAAGTTCAGCCCCGAAAATAGAATAAGCAAATACTGGGATGTTTAATCCGTGCCAGCAGTAGAAGAAATCTCCGTCGTCTACCTTCATGAACGCTTCCGATTTGAAAATCCAAATGGGGAGGTCATCGTCGGCGCAGCGTCCACGCGCAACGAAGAAGGCGATCTAGACGAGGTGGCGATCAAAGGGCCAATTGACGAGGAGCTTGAAGAGGGGGAATCCTACCGGCTTTGGGGCAGGTGGCGAACGTACACCAACCCCCGCACGCGCCGAAGCGAAGAGCAATTCAACTTCCAGACGTTTGTGCCGTGCGAACCACTGGGTCGCAGGGGCATCATGCTGTACCTGGGAGAATCCCCCCAGATTGGCCCAGTCCTCGCTTCCCGCCTCTGGTCTAAGTACCGGCACAATGCCGTTGTGCGTCTAAGGACCGACCCAGAAGGGTGTGCCGCAGAAATCCACGGGCTGGGCAGCGAGGCAGCGACAGCAGCCGCCGAACATTTAAGGGGCAACGTCGCTAAAGAACATACGATGATCGAAATCGTAGACCTTCTGGGCAAGCGGGGATTCCCTCGCAAGACGGCCAAGCGAGCAATCGAGCAGTGGGGCAACAGGGCAGCGTGGAAGATTCGCAGAAGCCCCTACTCCTTGATGATGTTTCGTGGCTGCGGTTTCAAACTGTGCGATGCGCTGTACCTGGAGCTTGGCGGCGACCCCAGGAGGATGAAGCGGCAAGTCCTCTGCGCATGGTACGCCACCGAAAGCGAACGAGGCGGCGACACTTGGCTCTACGTCGGGCAGGTAGAGCAGGCAGTGCGTGGCAGCATCGGCGGGACTGACGCGAATCCCAACAAGGCGATAGCAATCGGTTGCCGCGCCAAGATTTTGAAGGCGAACCGAACAAACGGGAAGAACGGCGAAGCTAGCTGGGATGGCGATATCCGCTGGATAGCGGAAGGAAGAAGAGCGAGGGCTGAACAGACTGTAGCAAAGATTCTGCGGAAATCGTTGGAGGGCTATCCAGAATGGCTGTAATTACTTCGCACCAGCAAGAGCAACTCAATAAGGCGAAGGAGTCTCGCATCGGAATCCTGACCGGATCGCCAGGAACCGGCAAAACATTCACGGCGGCAACTCTCATCAAGAGGATCGTAAGCAAGCACGGCATACCATCAATCGCCATCTGCGCACCGACCGGCAAGGCGGCGGTACGAATCACCGAAGCGATGAACAAGATGGATATCCCGATCATCGCCCGCACAATCCATTCCCTTTTGTGCGTAGAATCAAATGACGGAAACGGATGGAGCTTCGCATACAACTCCAACCGGCGACTGCCGCATAAATACATCATCGTCGATGAATCAAGCATGATTGATACCAGCTTGATGGCGAGCCTGCTATCCGCTTGCCGCCCTGACGGCCATGTGCTCTTTGTAGGCGATGTGAATCAGCTTCCGCCGGTCGGTCACGGCGCACCGCTGCGCGACATGATCGCCGCAGGCATACCGTGCGGAGAGCTTCGCGAAATCATTCGCAATGACGGCGGCATCGTGCAGGCGTGCGCCGACATCCGAGACGGTGTCGGATTCTCCTACGGCGGGAACCTGGAGAACATCAATACTACCGACCACATACTTGAAACATGCCATGCGATCAAAGAAGAGTCCGAAAATCGCATCCTTGATCCTATCTGGCATATCCAGGTGCTAGTACCAATCAATGAACGATCTGAAGTATCGAGAAAGAAGCTGAATAGCGTACTGCAAGACGAACTAAATGCTGGAAATTCAACTGCGGGACTGCGGGTCAATGACAAAGTAGTTAATACGCAGAATGGGTGGTTTACCCCCGTAGACAAACCGGCAAGGGATGTCATGGTCAACGCCACGGGGCATGTTTACGTTGCCAACGGCGAAATAGGTGAAGTAGCCGAAGTAAACCAAAGATACTTCGTAGCAGACATGAACAACCCCAGTCGTACCGTGCGCGTACCGCAAGGAGGACAGGATACCTCTGGCGAGGAGGAAGAAAACACCAACAAGGGCAGCAAATGGGACTTGGCTTACGCACTAAGCGTACACAAGTCGCAAGGCAGTGAATGGCCGGTCGTAATCGTCATATTGGACGACAGTATGGCGGCAAAGCGGGTTTGCTCACGGGAATGGCTATACACCGCCATCAGTAGGGCAACCCAGCATTGCATACTGATTGGCGATCCATACATAGCCGAAGAAATATGCCGCCGACCGGCGCTGGGGGAACGCAAAACTTTTTTGAAGGAGCTTATACTCAATGGCTAAATGCTTCGGAAAGGTTCCACATAAAACCAGACGACTTGCCAAGCGACATCGCCGCCTACTTGCCGGTGCAAACAAGGAATCCAAGGGCGACATAAGCGTGTACTGGTGCGAGCAGTGTCTGGCATTTCACATTGGTCATCATCGCAAGGGGCGGGGCAACTACGCAAAGGGTTAGGCATGGAGCCGTTCACCAATCCATTTACGGTCTGCATCGATACAGCAGAGGGTCAGCCGTGGAAGTTCACTGACCTGAAATGTGATGCGAACAGAAAGCGCCGACCGCTCGTTGTGCCGTGGAAGTATCAATCGCTGGGTAGGTATCCCGATTCCTACGGAGACTATTCGATTGAAGGCTTTGAAGGAAAAGTAGCCATCGAGCGCAAGTCGCCGGAGGATTGCTGGAGTACGGTGCTTGGCTGGAGCAAAAAAGAAAAGTGCAGAACGTGCAGAGGCAGCGGCAAAGTGAAGGACAAGGGAGGCGAGCAGGTGACTTGCGAGGTTTGCTGCGGCGAAGGCGAACGCACTGCGACCGGACGGCGGGATAGGTTTGAAAAAGAACTGGAGAACCTAGCGAACATCACCGCAATAATCATCGTCGAAGCTGACTTCAGTAAGTGCCTGCGGACGATACCCGATACACCGAAGAAGTCGGCGGCGAGCAACCGAAAGACATTCAACCGATCAATAATTGCATTCATGCAAGACTATAAGGTTCCGTGGCTGTTTTGCGAATCAAGGCGGCATGCGGAAATTGAAGCGTTTCGTTACCTGGAAAGATTTTGGAGGAAGAATCGATGAACTACACGATCACTGCGCCGGAAGATTTAGTTGGAGAGGCAACCACTACGAATCAGTATTCGGAACTTGAGCAGCAGCACTATGGAGAAATCCGCAAACTGGCAGACGAACTGGGGCGTCTGAAATCGGATGCGGATGCGGCCAAGGAAGCAGCCCGCGCCGCCAGGAAGCGGCTCAATGAAGCGATGATTGCACTGCGGGAATTTATATCGAGTGGCCCAGATATGCAAATGAAACTCAGCTTCGACAGCAAGGAGCTTAACCACTCCCAGGACAGTCAGGCTTGGCGATACGAAGAACTTACTGCGCTGGAAATCTCCGACAGACTGATCGAAAGGCTTCGCGAGCATAACCCGTCGATTGTCACGATTGGCGACCTGTCCGACTTTACCGGCGACGGGCATGAACTGACTGAAGTCAAGGGCGTCGGCCAGTCGAAAGCCGAATCCGTAACGGACGCACTCGCGGAATTCCATCGCAGCAACGAAGAGCGGGATTCCGTAGAACCAGAGCCGAAAATCGGAGATGAAACCTACGACTTCTCGGACGAATCGTTGGAGGATGACGAGTTGCCCGACGACGACGAAGATCAAGACCTTGGCAATCCTATGTTGGACGAAATCTAAAAACCTGCTGGTCGCGTTATCCGGCCCGATTCCCCCGCCCCCGTCGCGGTGTAGCGGCGGGGGTGCGGCCAGCAGCGGAGGAATGGAATGAAGTATGATCTAGAACAAATTCGCTCATCGCTTGGCGGTCAGGCGGTGATGATGCTCGAATCGATTGGAATTGAACGCAGCCTCCTAGACGGCAAGGGACATCCGTGTCCCAAGTGCGGCGGTCGCGACCGCTTTTCACTCATTGATGCTGATCGCGGCGCAGTCATTTGCCGCAAGTGCTTCAACAAGAAGAACGGCGACATCTTTGCCGCCGTGCAATGGTGGACTGGCTGTGAATTCAAGGAGGCAATCGAGAAGGTACTGAACTTTGCCGGTATCGAATCGGCTGGACAATTCAAGCAAAAGAAAGGGCCAGCCGATCCAACGGAGAACCTTGAATTCCTAGAATGGAATGACCGCGCAGTTCAGCCGTTCATTAAGCGGTTCCCGCCGATAACTGCCGAATCGATTCTAGCCAACGGCGGTCGGCGTGCGCGGTATCGCGATAAGTATCCCGCCATTGCCTTCCCTGTCATCGGCGGCGATCTGGATTTAGAGCAACAGGTCGGTTGGGTGGTCTGTTCCATCGGACTGTCTGTTCCAATCTGGAAAGACGGAACCGTTGAATGGAAGAAAAGGAAGCTGACCGCTGGCAGCAGCCCAGGCTTGGTAGGTAGTTGGGCGGTAGAGCGGATCTTCAAGCGAAGCCAGACTGTGAAGCGAATCATCAAGGTCGAAGGCATCACCGATTTGCTATCGCTGTGGTCGGCCATGAATGGAGAAGAACGCGAAGAGAATCTCGTCATTACAAACGCCAATGGCGCAATGGAAGCACCTAAGTGGATGCCCGAAAGTATGATGATCGGGACAGGAGGAACCTAACAGTGACGGAATACATTGTCTGCCACGATGCAGACTCTGCCGGTCGGGCTGGCGCTCAAGTATGGTCGCAAGCGGTCGCCAACCAAGCCGGTCAATGCAAGATTATCGATCTTCCATTCACCGAAGAATCGATGGACGGAAATGGAAACCAGAAGACCGATCTGCGGGACTGGTTGAATGATGGCAACAGCTTCTCCGACTTTCTCAAGCTGGCAAGCCGAAGCATCGACCGCGAGGGTGACAATACCAGCGGAGTCAGGTATGCCATCGAAGAAGAGATGATGCGCAGGCTGGGGCTGGATGTCCTCGGCGCTACCTGCAAGTTCAGGGTCAGTATCTGGTCGGACGAACTGAAGATGACCGTCAAGGACTTGGAAGTGCGGAAGATGACGATGGACAACTTCGACTGGCTGTGCGGCGACAGGGCGCAGCTGCACATCCATCGCTCAAATGAAGACATTGAGGACTCTTACCCGCTGACGCAGGTTAAGCGAGCCATCGCCAGACTCTGTTCCGCTCGCCCCGTCGTTACCGAATACCTGGAGACGGGCCAGGGCGTATGGCTAGGCCATGACAACGAAGACCAGCATGAAACAATAGTGCTGGTTAGCTCCAAGGAAGCGGCCCGCATGAATGGCGAGTTGGCAATGGTCACTTCTCCTCGCGTAGACAAGCTGATGATCGACATGGGCAGCGCCGCCGACCGCTGGTACAACTTCGATGTGCTGTCGGAATACTGCACGTTGGCAAAAGACCCAGAATGGTGCGGCGACGTTATCCAGCAGGGCATCAAATACTTCGGGCAGTGGCGGTGGAAGCATGCCGATTCCGATCCCGAACTAATCACCGGATTGATCATCGCCACCTGGATTCAGACCCTATGGAAGTGGCGACCGCAGGTAGCGGTAGTCGGTGAAACCAATTCCGGCAAGTCATTCCTATTCAAGTCGCTGGGCGGGCTGGAAGCTGGCCTGGAGCCTGGGATATTCGGCATGCTGTCATTCCTGACCAGTCAATCCAGCGAGGCGGGAATCCGCCAGCATATCGCCAATCGTGCCTGCGTCGTCCTAATCGATGAATTCGACAGCATGAACGGCAAGGAACAGGAGAAGACGCTCTCGCTCATCAGAACGTCCAGTAGACGCGATATCATTGCCAAGGGTACATCCAATCAAACGGGCCACAAATACGCCTTACGGCACATCTGCTGGATCGCAGGGATATACGACGGGCTGAAGGATCAAGCCGACAAGAACCGATTCATCAATTTTGAATTGCTGCGCAAGGCTGATAGCACAAGAAGCATCGAAATGATGCCGTCCGAACAGGCGGTCGATCTGGGGCAGAAACTGCTGGCAATCGGGATTGTGCATGGGCTAGCTATGCGGGATGCAGCCCACCAGATGCGAAACCACAATGCCGAAGGAATTGACCCGCGACAGATCGAAAACTATTCAGTTCCAGTCGCCGCCTTGAACGTACCGATTGGATCAAGCAAAGAGGAAACGGCTGAATCCCTGGACTTCATGCTCCAGCGTATCGAAAAGGACAGCCTATCGTCCCAGCATGTCGAATTGATGAACGACATCATGGCCGCTCAGGTCAACTGCGGGCGGGGTGAGATCCATACGGTCGGCCAGATCATTGAATCCGCCCAGCTATTCACCGACTACTCCGAAGTGCTGCAAGCCAACGGAATCAGATACTTCCAGGGCGATGAGTTCGAGGAAGCGTCGATCTTCATAGCCCACGGTCGTCTGCCGCATGGATTATTGCGAAGCACTGAATGGCGGAAGTCGCTGGATCAGATTCTACTGCGTACCCCAGGAGCCAGGAGGGACAAGCAGCGATGCGGCGCTGCCAATCGCGCCCTTAACGGGGTGCGGGTTCCGGTAGTGGAAGGCTAGCGCATAAAAAAGCCCGCTGCACCGAAGCGCAACGGGCGGAAGGAGATTTAACATTCGTATTTTAGCCTGCGGCTCTGCGGTGTCAAGCGCGACCGTCCATGATCTTGCGAAGCTGTGCCATTACCACCCTAAAGCGGTTGCCGGTCGCATCATCTAGTTCCGCAAGCGTGGCTGGCTTGCGACCGGACAGGCCAAATCTTCGGCGTAGGAATTCTCGGTCGTCAGGGTCTTCGATCTGGGATATTGCCCAGAGAATCTTTTCAGCGTCGTCCCGCAATTCTACTTCATCGGCGGGATCGCTGGGATCGACTAGCGACTCCACTTCCTCCAGGCTGACGATCCTCCTGCCTGCGCCGTGATTCTTTCCGTTAGATGCAATCGAATGCTTGGTGAGCGCGCTGGAGAATCGAAGCGAAAACCATGCGTCCAACGGCGACTTATTGTGGTCGTGACTCTCCAGGCTTTCCCATAGAACGATGTTGGCAATCTGAACAACGTCGTCCAGGCACATGAAGCCGTGCAGCATCGGATATTGACTCCAAGCCTTCTTCGCCGCCGCCGAAATCAAATCCTGATATTGATCAAGGATTTCCTGATCGAATAAATATGGCCTAGCCGCACAAATCATTTATCGCATTCTCCGATATTGCTCAAACAGTTCCCGCTGTCGCGGCGTAAGAGTTGCTTCGCCACCTTCCGGCATATAAAGCATGTCGATTTTCTTGATACCTGGGGAAGGCTGAAGCAAATCCTCCAACCCTTCGCGCAGGGCATAAAATTCAGCCGTGTCCTTTACATCGGTTATCTTCGCGCCGGTCATCAGGTTGAGCGCTTTCTGCCACTTTGCCTTGCGCGGATCTCGCAGGGTTCCCGCTGACGAAAGAAAACGAGCAATTGGCGAATTTTGCAGAAGTTGTTCCACTGCTATTGGAACTTTCGGCGGTATCTTGTCTTTGTCAGGCTCTATCAGGCGGGAAAGCCTGCCTTCTAGTTCGGTCAAATCCCTGCCGGTGTAAAACTGTTTTCCGGTTAACAATTCGCCGGTTCCCTTAAATACGGGACTCGACAAACCGATAACGCTTTTGCCGGTTTCCAAAAACGAATTGAAGCTAAGTGGATCTGCTGGATCGACCTTGATCAGGTCGCCAATTACTTCGTGGGGAAGATCCAATCCGGTCAGGTACTGGGTAGACGTTCCCTCCGCACCCCTTCCTGCTTTGATCCCTAGTGTGCCGCGAAGATGTTCGGGAACGTATCCGCCTTCCTCTCTGGATCTTTCGGCTGCACGCATCACCTTGGGAACTGGCCCCCCAGGTCGTCTCGCGATTTCGCGCAACTGCCAGGGAACCATGCGGGAGGTGAACTGGTAAAATGGAAAAATCCTTTTCCCGTACTTCTTTTCCCATTCCGTATTGAGCCGATAATCAACGTGCGCGCCGCGACTGATATCTGCGGCTGCTTCCGGCGTATAGCCTTGCTTCATCTTTGCCCAAACCGTAGCCGCGCGGTTGACCTCTTCAACGTAGCGACCGGCTTCGCGACCGCCTTTTACAAAACCGAGTACGTCCTCGCCTAGCTCTGCCGCCTTGTCCGCAGTCTTGCCGAATCCGCCTTTTACGCCAAAGATGTTTATGTCCCGCTTGGGATTCAGCAGTGATTCTTTATATCCGCGAGCAAGGCTGCGCCAGCCAAAAAACCCAGGCTTTTCGATGGCTGTGCGTCCTGGTACGCCCATCAATTCATCTAGAACCGAACCTTCTCCAGCACGACTAACACCACCCGTAGAAACGCTGGAATACAGCGCTCCTTTCGGCGCAACATGGTGTGCATATATCAACGCCCGAAATTCCCTAGTTGCCTGCGCTTCGGTCATGCCCTTGAAATGCGGAACTTTTTCCCAGCCCTTGGGCAGCTTTCCCGTCTTAACGAACCGCCTCATGTCCAGTATCGGCTGGATGTAGGCTTTCGGATTCAATAGCCCGCCCCTGACGGTCGGATCGAATGCGCCGACAACATAATTCTGCCACATCGCCGTAATCGCATTTCGGGTATGGAACGCCGGAAATGGAGTTGTGACCAAAGCCCTGAATGTATTAGAGAATTGATCCCACACCTTGCTGAAACCTTCGCCACTTGCTGGATCTAAATAGACCTTCATCGTGCGGCCCAAGTCGTCGGCTACACCCTTGGAAACGTACAGCGCATCACTGCCTTCGCTAAGTGACTTTTTGGCTGCTTTCCAATCCGTGATATCTGAGCCAAGGTCGCGAAGAGGATGGGTATCGGGAAACATTCCCTTGAAGGCATCTTGGCCGTTTAGGTTCTCAGCAATGCGGGCCAACATCTGCCGATTCGCATCTGTACTTTTGCCCAGATTAGTTGCACTCTTTATGGCATCGGTTAGAAGGACATCATCTCCCTTCTGGACTCCCTTGTAGGCCGCTCGACCAAGCAGCCGATACGCCGCCTTGCTGGCCTCAACCCCCTGCACATTATGAACTGCCCGATCAGCAAAATCCTTTAACGGACTTCTGCCAAAAAATAATTCATCGGCTCCGCGAAGATCCTTGCCGCTCAAGAATGTAAACCCTTCATCAAGCTGCTTATTTCTGGCGAACAACGCCCTCCCTGCTTCCCTTGCAGAATCGGTATGGTATAAGACCTCTATGGCGCGTTCAACCGCCGTTTCTTTTGAAATCTTCTCGCCCGCAGCTTCGCTTGCCTTAATAATGTCGTCAATTTCTTTATCCATATCCACAAGCTGCAACCACTCACCATCCGACCCACCAAGGTAATCCTTAAAAAGAAGTTTCCTTTGTGCCTTATGCGACTTCGCCGCATCCCCTAGGAATCGGTCGTCCCGCAGCAGTGCTTCAATCGCGCCCCTGCCGCCAGCGTGTTCTTGCGTAGCTGCAAGATTGTGGAAGAAAGGATTCCGCTTAAGTTCGGCTGGCGTGCTGGTTGCAAATGTCTTCTTCCCGCCCTTCCCGCCTTTTCCTCCCCTGTCGCGAATTATGGTTCGCGGATGATATAGAGTCGCTGCTTCGTCCCACAATTTAACGTCAATCCCCTGCTCAACAAGTTCCTTGTGATGCGCGACATTCTGTTCGTACATATCGCTGTAGGTCTTTTTAATGAGATCGTAATCTTCCTGCGTAATCTTCTTGCCGACGAGCGGCTGGAGATGCGGGTCCATGTTTCTTTCAAAAGCCTTCTCTACCTTTTTTTCGTTGGATAAGCCCGAAAACATATCCCATGTTTCGCCTGATTCTAGCTTCCATGTACCTTCGGTAGTTGCGGCACTCTTTTCAAAAAGTTCAGTGGATGCGTCATCGCTCAATCCCGCACTTTCAAATGCCTGTTCCCGAACGGCATGTTCGTGTCGTATCGCCGCCTCGCGGGAAGTTCCCCTTGAGAATCCAAGCGCTGCTTCAACTTGACCAAGGGCGGATTTAGCGCCACGAACGGCGGGAGAGAACATGCGGGCCGTAACACGCCCAGGCGGCGAAAAGCGAATGGCATGACCAGTTACATCCATTGTCCTGGCGAGTCCAGCACCGCCTACTCGCGGACCACCAACAAACGGGAAGTTGAATTTAAGGGGGCTGGGAGCCAGAGGTTCGGCCAATATATCCTTGAGGGTAGTTTTGCCCTTCATCCCCGAAACGGCGTCTTCCATCCGTTTCCTCAAGACATCCCTGGCTGCTCCTGCCGGTTCTGCCTTGAGGATGTCATCGAGCGTCGTCTTCGTCATCTGTTCGCGGATGCCCTTGCCCTTCAGCAACTTGCCAGAAGCATCCATCATGTCGCTTGTTCTCGTCGGCAATTTTTTGACCGCCTTGGCTACCTTTCCCGCTTTACCTAATGCCGCTGCGCCGCCGGTCAGGTAGGTAAGCGGATCGAGCAAGACTTCTGCACCGAAGCCAGCAACATCGCCCCAGTCCAGACCCTCTACGTTTTCGTCCAGCATCCCCATCCCTTCAAGCATTTCGCGACCGGACGTTCGCTCTTCAAAATCAAACGTACCCATGAATGGATTCTCGCCAGCAAGGGTATTACGAATCCACGATCCTGGCGTATCAAGAACACCGCCGATGAAGCCCAGCGTAGATAGACCGCCGCCTAAGACCTGAGAGGAAAGGGACTGCTGCTCTTCCAGCGTGAGGGGCGGCATGGATGTTCGACTGGCCGCGCGGGGCGCTGTAAGCCCAAGCAGTCGATTGATTTCATCAAATTGATTAAATGCCATGAATCTTCCCTGGCTGCATTACGGTACATCTGACCACGGAGTTTCAAATCCACTATCCCAGACTCCCCATGTCCAGTCTCCAGGCCACCAAGTTATGCCGCCTGCTACCCAATTTGCTGGGTCGTCATATCCTGGCTTGTAAAATATCCTGCCGTATCTGTTTATATCCTGCTTGGAATATCCAGCCAGCATCATACTTGACTTGAATTTTTCGGGATCATCGTGATGTGTCGTCCAAATACCTTGTATCTTCTTTGCTCCTCGCCCAGGAGCTATTCCAAGGGCATCCAAGGCACGTTGACCCGCATCGGAACTCAAGTCCGTATTGGGATTCGCAAGAACTGACATAGCACCTGTTTGCGCCATGGTGGTATCTCCGATTTTCTTGCCCTCCGCGATTAACTTGTCAGCTTCGGCATTAGCCTTCACTGCCTGCGCATCTGCTGCCGTCTTCCTGGTACTAATCTCCTTTTCCGTTAGCCCCGCTTCCCTCTCCGATTTCGCTCTCGCATCCGCCGCCGCCTGTTTCTTTAAGGCTGCACTAGCCATTTTCCCACTGGGATCAAATGCAGCAAGCGCCACGGGATCGCTAAGTACATCTCCTGGCAATAGCGAAAGAGCCGCGAGCTTTTCTTCCTTGGTATTAGCTCCACGCAGCGCTCTTTGCGCGCCCCTGACCTGCGCTTTCTTGAATCTCGTCGGCCCTTCCTGCGCCAGATTTTCTTGGCGCTGCTGCGCTCTATCGTACTTATCCATAGCGCGCAGGCTGGGATGTCTAATATCCCCTGATGCGTACAACTCCTTTGCCCTTGCTTCTCGCTCCTTGTATCTTTCGGGCGGGAGGTACGACTCAGATCCACCAGTTATCGCAGGCATGTCCAAAGCCCGATCATCCCGTCCGCTTACGCCTCCGATTTGCCTTTGAAGATCAACGTACTCTCTTTTTTCTTCTTCCGAAGCGGTAGACCAATTAAATCTAGGCCCAGTTCCTTCCTTGCCTTCGTAGCCCTCATCGCTCCAAGAATGATCACCGCGACCGGCCTTAAACTGATTCATCGCCATGTCCCGACCTCTTTGCGCAGCATCCTGATCGCGCTGGGTTACTGGCCTTTCGGAAAGCGGAAGTGGATCGACGATCATGTTGTTGCGAACAGCATAGGGTTCCGTACCGTAGCCGCTCTTTTCACCGGCAGCATGCGCTTGATCCAGTTGCGCTCCCACTGCGGCTTGAAATGCACCGGCTTGCCGCGCTAGTTCGGCTGGCGTAGCTTGGCGACCGCGAAATTCGTCTGGAGCAATTCCACGACTCTCAAGATCAGTACCTGAAGGATACGAGCTTATAGGATGCTGAACTACTTCCGGCGGTACGGACGGAGCCTGTGCCACCTGCGGCGGATATTGCTGGAAGCGAGGATGCGTCGATTCAGGAGGCTGCTGCTGCACGCCAGGGCCAGTAGGCAGCAATGCTCCAGAAGGAACCTGAAGGCCCAACGTTTTTGCTGCTGCCAATGCTCCAGGCTCTAACTTGGGTCCGACAGGAGCGCCAGCGGGAGCAGGCTGTTGCTCGCCTGCTTGGATTCTTGCAAATTCGTCAAGCAATTCCTTTTCTACGCGATCCTCAAGGCCCGTGGATGGGCCAATCGGTTCTTGCCTAAATGTTACTCTGGGAACATGAGGGCCACTGCCAGCGGGAGCAGGCTGTTGCTCGCCTGCTTGGATTCTTGCAAATTCGTCAAGCAATTCCTTTTCTGTCTCGCCCGTATAGTCGGAAATCCACTTCCCCTCTGATGCACCAAGCTGCTTTTCCAGGGCAGAGATGCGGAACGAAGTACCAGCGATCTTCTTCTTAAGATTCTCTCTCCGAATATGCTGCGTTCGCGCACCAAGCCCCATCTTCTGCTCTCCTGCCTCATTCAGCTGATCCTTTTCCCACTGATCAAGGATCGTCTGCATGTCAGATCGCTCCCCCTCAAGGAGCGATTTTTCCTGCACAAGATTCTCTCTATAATCCAATTCTCTTGGCGAAAACGGATCTGGCATAGCTATACCTCAATGTGTATTTTTTAATTAAAAATGATTAACCGCCACGGTTACGTCTGTCCCACTCATCTTGTGCCTGCTGGATAAGTTGTTGTCGTTGATGCTGGAACCACGGTATCGGTCGCCCACCAATTCCTGGCTCCACTGGGCCGCGAAACTGATTGAAGGCAATTCCACCTGGAACCGCTCCCCACGGTATTTTGCCTGCTCTGGCTAGCGCCTCGCGCCTTGCTCGACCAACGCCCTTGCGAGCTTCTATCCCCCGTGCCGGTTGCGGTCCCTGACCGCCAAAGCCAGGAGCTTGCGGATACGAAGCAAACAAGGATCTGTAAAGGGCATCGGCTTCCGGTGAAACGGGTGCGTCTGGAACCTCTGGAACCTTTGGAAGTAGTATATCTGCGAGCATCGAATTATCTCCTATCCACCTATTTTGATATTTCCAAGATTGCCCAAACCGCCGAGAACATTTCCTATGCCGCCGCTGATGCCTCCCAAGAGTGGGCCAACGAACTGATTCGCGCCCTGAATCCGCAAGCCCTGCTCTTGATTAAAAAGATTGCCCCAGTCGAGGATTTCACCCGCCTGTTGACCGTAAAGCGACATCGGAATCATCGTCCTCTGTGCGGCATTCTGGGCCTGCGATGCACCCAATGCGCCCAAGGCTCCAGCGTGCGTTCCGGCATCCTGACTTCGGCCAGTTCCACCGCGAGGTCTTACTCCCTTTAGGGCAGATTGATAATCGAGCGTAGGGACTTGATGCATCATCGCTGGAGCGTGCTGCATGTACGGCCCCTGAAGGTTGCCCAGTAACGCGCCTGGAGTACCTGGGATCGGGAAGGGATCTGGCATAGAAGAATTCCTTCAGCAATTCTTGTGGATTATTAACCACCGATGTTAATTTCTGGAAGCTCTGGCATCATGTTGAATGGCATCGTTATCATATTAGCCGCAAACTGCTGCCACGGCGCTGCTGCCGCAAGCCGATTCCTTAATCCGCCAAGCTCTAAGCCGTACAGCCCTTGACCCACCTGACCGCCCAATTTGGCCCTAGAAAGATTGGCTTGCGTTAGCGGAGGGCCAGCCAAGCCTCTGGTGACGTTGCCGTAATGCTGCCCAGCAGCAGCCTGCTGCGAAGGACTAACGCCACCAAAGGACGGCGTTAAAGGAGCTAACGGATGGGTGGCGGCGTTTTCCAGTTGTGCAAGAGGATACTTTCCATATTCCTCTGAGCCGCGAGGAGCGCTTACTTTCGGAACGCCAAGTGTGTCATAGAGGGTAGCCATATTATTCTTCCTGCATTAAGTATTGACCTAACTAGTAGCCCACCC
>Ga0208030_1000770_pt1 | contig 20831 bp, 25 predicted proteins | sample MalvirDeepMed_M9_FD_184246 | JGI IMG/M metagenome (GOLD analysis project Ga0208030, IMG submission 184246) | Marine viral communities from the Global Malaspina Expedition - Malaspina viral metaG DeepMed_M9 (SPAdes) (version 2) | ecosystem: Environmental > Aquatic > Marine > Oceanic | place...
CCGGAGAGAAATGAGCGACCGGCACCACCGGGGGATAGCCAAATACCACGAGGGGGAAACGCGTCCAACGTTCAAGGGAGAACCATTAACGCAGGCTATCGAAGAAGCTTTGGACCTCGTGTTCTATCTGTGGGTAGAGCAAAGACGGCAGGAGGAGGAGGCAAAATGACCACTGAAACAGATGCTCACTACTGGGTGATTCAAGCCGCCGACGGACCCGAAAGCCCTGGTGTCTGCCAGCGTTGCGGTGAGAAAAAAACCTTCAAGAACTTTGTCGAAGAAACTGCCTTCATGGTTGGGAGCGCTCGTAAGGCTACTAGCAGGCCACGGAAGACGCCCTTTAATGGCCCGAGGCACAGAGATATTGGGGAAGATGCCAACACCCGAGGAAATCCAGGGAATGAAGCCAACGGTATCTAGCACCTTAATTAATTCCCAGACCCGGACCAATGGCAAAACACACCGACGGCAGCACCACCAACGCCACCACTGGGGTGATTCGCATCCCAGCCACCACAACCACACCTGAGCAATCAAACTGCCTTAAATCGACTCACAACGCGATTCTTGGGGTATCAGCTATGGCATACGCTACTACACGAGTCCAACTGAGGGACCAAATCATCGACCGGTGCCTAAAGGTGACGACCGCCGAGGAGCGTGTCTTGATAGCTCGGTTCCTGGTGTTCGGCACCAACCCCGAACTCGTGCCCTCTACCTTGGTGGCGGCGCAGCGGGCCGCGTTGTTAGAATTGGGGTTGACGAGAGAATGATAACTAAGCGTACTGACATGCCCCGCCATGCTCTGCTGAACCCCGATTACTACTACGAAAAGATACTCGGGGTGGAACATTATTATGATAAGCAGCGGGAAATCAACCGCGCCATAGCGACTCAGCCCCGCGTGGCTGTACTCGGTGCCAATGGCTGTATTGGGGGCGAGACTCGGATTGACAATGCTGACACCGGTGAAGCCATCAAGGTGAGCGATATACGTCAACCGATGCCGGTGTGGTCTTACACGCCACAGGGCGTTGTAAGGGCCATGGCGGGTGTCCCATTCATCAAAGGCCATGCAGACCTATACCGCATCAAAACTCGTGATGGACATTCCTTTGTGGCTACCGGGGAGCATCGAGTCTTGACGGGCGGGGGGTGGCAGCAGGTTGACCGTCTAGCCGTTGGTTCCAGAGTGCTTGTGCCGCCTGGCTCATTTTCTGCCGCGTCTCCAAGGAATGACGTTGGCCTTGCCACGCATAGCGGATATTCTGGCTATTATCCTCTAAGAGTTCCAAGTTCTCGGGCCGATTGTCCCCCTTGTCGCTGTTTCGGTGGTGGACCACTTCTTGTGCTTCTAAGTACCGGCCAACCATCTTCTCCATTACGAGCCGGTGTTCCCGCATGTAACCATGATTATCCGCATGAGGATGCTCCGGCAAACGTATCAAGATATAACCATCCTTATCGACGACGCGCCCGCCCTTCCAACTGCCGTTCCGCTCACCCACACCGCCTCGGCGATGGTTGCGCGGGATGTCAGGGTTCCTCTCATAAAAACGCTCTATCGTCTTACGAGTCCAACCCAATAGCTCGCCCAGTTCCTTCTGGGAACAGTGAGCGTGGGCTACAAAGAAATCACGATATTCAGCATCCTTCTGCTGGGTTGCCAACCTTGGGCCTTTCTGAGGATTTGTCATATTGTCCAATCTCTATCCTTAAACGTTGGCCCCATTATACCACCATCACAGCGATTGATTATTTACGGCATGATATCTATTACGATTTGACTGTGCCTGGGAGTCATAATTACTTGGCGGAAGGGATATTCCATCACAACACGGGAAAGGACTGGAACGCTGGCCGGTCGGTCTTGTGGTGGCTCGGGACGCACTACCCAGCCATCGTGGTGGTGCTCGGCCCCACCACCCGCCAGGTGTCGGACATCGTGTTCAAAGAGGCGCGGCTGGCCTACAGCCAATCCAGAGTCCCTTTAGGCGGCACATTCCTCCAGGACACGTCCAGGTGGAAGCTATCGGACAACCATTACGCAATCGGATTCGCTACCGACGATGCATATAACATCCAGGGGTTTCACTCCCCCCACCTATACGTCATCGTGACCGAGGCCCACAACATGCCTCAAGAGCAAATCGAAGCGATTAAGCGGTTGAACCCCGAGTGCATCTTAATGACCGGCAACCCCTTCTGTTCAGCGGGCGAGTTTTACGACGCCTTCAACGCCAACAGTGAACGGTGGGCTACCATCCGTATATCCGCATTCGATACTCCCAATGTCCAGGTCGGCACCGAAATCATCCCTGGCATGGTGAACCTAAGAGATATCGAGGACCACCGGCTGGACTGGGGGGAGGACTCCGCGCTATACGTGGCGTCGGTCTTGGGCGAATTCCCCGACAACCTAGAGGACACCATCGTGGCGCGGTCTGCTATTATGGCGGCAGTCACTCGGAAGCTCCCGCCAGACCCCACCGACACGGTGTTGCTATCCTGCGATGTGGCCCGCTTCGGGACCGACCGGACGGTGGTCTACCGGCGGCAGGGCCACCGGTGCCGGAAGCTCTGGGATGTCCAGGGGCACGATACCCAACAGATAGCGGGGCAGCTAGTCCTCTTGGCTGAAGCGGTGGGCACTTGCAAGCAGCACCGAGCCGAGCTAGTAGAGCCCTTGGTACGGCCCCAGGCGGATTGCGACAAGTGCCGCCCCGACCTATCGGTTGACATTATCGTGGACGAGACTGGTATCGGGGCGGGGGTGGTAGACCGGTTGAACGAACAGGACATCAGGGGCGGTAATGCCTCGGTGTCGGGGTTCAACGGCGGTGAGAAAGCCGACGCCAATGATAGGTATATCAACGCCATCGGGGAAGCTTGGCTGGAACTCGGCAAGGCTTTCAAAAATGGGATGATTGACATCGATGACAACCCCGCTTTAATCGCCCAGCTATCATCGCGGCGGTATAAGATACAAGGTGACCGCCGGTTGGCCCTGGAAACCAAGGCGGACTACAAGAAACGCTCCCATAGGAGTCCAGACGATGCGGACGCTCTCGCGATGGCTTACTCTCCCTTGGTTGGTGCCCCAGCGTTACGGTTCTTTAACCCCTAGACGCCAGGCCCAGACCGTAGAGGCCCTGGGCTTGGCGTTCATCGTGGCGGCCATTTTTTGGTTGTCGATACCGGCGGGGCTGGCGGTATTAGGCGCAGGCGTCGTGGTGGTGGCTCAGTTCATGCGACGGGCGTGATAATCGTGGTCAAGAGGTTTTAGCTTATGACGATGCTCCAACGAATCGCTGACGCTGTACTCACCAAGGCCCACAACCAAGAACGTATGCCCCAGGTGGTCCCAAGCGGAGTTAATAGCTCAGGCATTGGTGGGTTATCTGGTGGTAGTCAGACCGCTCAGATGACCACATATTCCACGGTTAGTTCCGTATTCGCAGCGGTAAGTAAGATTTCCGAGGCTGTGGCGTCTGTCGAGTGGCGCCTGTACCGGGGCCCTGGCACGAGCAACGAAGTGGTCCAACATGACGCCTTGACCCTCTGGAATTCCGCCAACCCATTTGAGACTCGCCAAAATTTCTTGGAAACATCTCAGCAGCACTTTGAGCTAACAGGGGAAATGTGGTGGGTAATCATCCGGGGCGCGAGTGGGAAGCCCGTGGAAATATGGGCCATCCGGCCCGACCGTATGCAACCCATAAAGAGCCACGACGAATTCCTGACCGGTTACGTTTATACCATCGGCAGCGAGAAGATACCCATTGACCGCGAGGACGTGATATTGACGCGGCACCCCAATCCTTTAGACCCCTATCGTGGCATGGGGCCGATCCAATCCCTGCTACTAGACCTCGGCTCTGAGGTGGAAGCGGCCAACTTCAACCGCGCCTTTTTCCGCAACGATGCCACGCCAGGTGGGATAATCCAGGCTGAGCGTAGCATGAGCAAGCCAGACTTTGACCGAATGGTACAACGGTGGCAGGAATTCCACCAAGGTACGAGCAACGCGGGCCGTATAGGGTTCTTGGAAAAGGCCACATTCCAGGAGCGGAAGTACACCCAGCGTGATATGCAATACGTCCAACTCCGCGATAGGGTGCGGGACCAAGTACTAGCGGCCTACGGCGTCCCCCTGCCCATGCTGGGAGTGATGGAAGCTCCGAGCCGGGCCAACGCGCAAGCATCGGAGTACATATTCGCACGTTGGACGATACAACCCAGGTTGGCGCGAATACGCGAATCACTCAATCACAAACTGCTGCCCTTATACCGAGAGCGTGGCTTACACTTCGAGTTCGCCGACCCGACGCCTAATCACCGTGAGCTAGACCTTGAGGAGGCAACTAAGGGATACGACTCGGGGATTTTAACTCAGGACGAAGCGCGGGGCCTCTTAGGGCGTGAACCGATAGACGGTGGCGACTCCTTCAAGCCAGCAGGGGCCGAGCCGTTCATGGCGTTATCAGCGCGTAAGCAATACGCTCTGGGCGGAATTACTAAACAACTAACCCCCATCGAAATCGCAGAACGGGCCATGCTCTTGGCCTGGACGCGGCGGCTGGAGGCCGAGCGGGAGGGGCTGGTGGCGTTCCTGGAGGAGAACCTCGGGAAACAAACCTCGCCTATTGTCCTGAGTGTATCCTCGCAATTGCGTACCAAAATAGAGCTAACCGATGTCCAGGGCTACAACTGGGATTGGTGGGTCAAGTACGGGGCGGAAGTCACCGAGGAATTACAGGCCGCAATCCGCATAGCCATGGTGAACGAATTCCCCCAGATGGCAGCGACGGCGGACCAACTAGCGGCCACCTACGCGGAACGTCGAGGGGCGCGGTTGCTGCGGATAGACGGGGACTTGAACTTGGTCAACGCCGTCCAGAACCGCGTCAATACTCTGGTGGCCCGCACCATCGAAAACGGGGAGAGCTTGCAGACCCTACAAGCTAATCTCCGTAAGGACATAGCGTTTAGCCCCGAGAGGGCCAGGGTGATAGCCCGCACCGAGACGGCCACGGCCCAAGGCCAGGGGGCGAAGGAAGCGGCCAACCAGCAGGACTTAAATCAGAAGCGGTGGATAACCCAGGCTGATGAATTGGTGTCTGACGAGTGTCTCGCCAATGCCAGCGAGGGTTGGATAAGCATCGTTGACCCGTTTAGCAGCGGGGTGGACACGATACCCCAACACCCAAACTGCCGGTGTAATGTACGCTATCGGCGGTTTGACCCCGAGGAAAAGGGCCTGAGCGTTGTGCGGGCTGTTGATTGGCTTTGCCCCACCTGCCGTAAGGCAGACACCGTAGTCCCCAACCGCGACGGGCCTGGGCTCTTTTGCCGACGGTGCGCCAAGGTACTTGTATGACCTACTTGACACCCTACAATATGTGGTGCTAAGTTGTAATCCTTCCTCTACAGTGATCCCGATCATGGTACCTCCAGAACGTGGCTCCTCGGCGGGTTGGGCGCTTGCCGGGGAGTCATTAAAAACTGAATAAGTAGACCCGCCAAGAGCGGCCCGTAGAACCAAGGGTTCACTCTCACGATACCGGACGTGGGGAGTGGACCCTTTTTTGTTGTCTGAGAGTGGAGCATGGTCTACCAAATCAATAATACTAGTTACAAATCGCGGCAACCATTTGATGACCACGACGGCAAAGGGTCCGGTGGATGGGTGTGTAAATGACTACTACTACGCGAAATCTAGCGCGGTTGGATAAGATTACCCGAGGCGAGACTAAGGTCTTGGATGGCCCCACAGGGCGCATATCCGCCGTAGTGTCCACCGAGGCTAAAGACCGCGATGGGGACATAGCCCGCGTAGAGGGCTGGCAGCTAGACAACTTTATGAAGTTGCCCCAGATGATTGACTCCCACCGTTACGCCACCATAGAGGCCGTCATAGGCCGTTGGGACGTGATGGAAGTGCGGGGCAAGTCTCTAGTGGGTGAGGGCACCTACTTTATTGACAGCCCCAACCCGAGGGTAGCAGACCTAGCCCGACACGCCATGTACTTAGCCAAGAACGGCCTAGGGGCTTTTAGCGTCGGGTTTATCCCCGATATGTCTAAGGCCAAGGAATTGCCAGGCAGCGATAGCTTTTTCCCGAGCTTTGAATTCAAGGGTCAAGAACTCTTGGAAGTGAGCCAAGTGTCGGTCCCCGCCAACCCCGAAGCACTCCAACGCATGAAGGGTGTACACCCTGAGATAGACAACATCGTGGACGCCATGTTGGACACCATGCCACAGCAAGGCGACGCCGAAGATGGGCTCACAAGTATATGCTTGTACCTTTCCAGCCTTGGCATGGACGGCGATTTGATTACCAAGATTGTAGAGGACAAGCGCATATCCATCATCATCGACGTGGACGACGCGCCGTTGTCTGATCCCACCGTTGATGCCGTGATGGACGCGGTAGGAGCACAACTCGACACCAATGACATTAGCAATCCAGGCAAGGCAATACGTGAAGGACTAAGGGAGGCTTTACATGGCTAAGACTATAGAGCTTACGGTACCCGACAACGCGGACGATCTGGAGGAGGTACTGAACAACGAGGACAAAGTCAGAGCGTTGATGCTGAACCCCGACGGCTTAAAATCATTCATTACCGAGTACGCTAATGAGGTTTACAGCCACGACCCAGACATGATTGGGCAGGCGCGGGATGCTGTCACAGATGGCCTCAAAGGGTTCATGGAGCGAGAGGGGTTCACCGGGTCCGACACTCCCAACGCTGCGAACCTCAAGCGGCTCCCGATGGACACCGCGACGGCAGGGCGCATGGCTAAAGACGGCGGGGCCGACTTGCCTTGGTTCCGTGGTATGACCATAGCCCAGAAACACGCTGCCATATCCGCCTATGAACCCGAGGCCGTGGGTGCTGCGATTGACGGTATATTCGAGCGTGTGGGCAGTTATTACCAGAACGTCGCGGCGGTGGCTGACGCTTATTGGTTCAGCCAAGGATTGAAGGGACTCACCGAAGCCAGGGTGAAAGTCCTGAACGAAAGCCAGGGTGACCAGGGTGGGTTCCTAGTCCCCGAGGAATTCAGGGTGCAATTGTTAGCCCTGGCCCTAGAGAGTGCCTTGGTGCGGCCTCGGGCGATGATAATCCCCATGACGGGGCTGACTGTCCGCATCCCGGCCATACGTGACACCACTCACGCCTCCACGGTGTTCGGTGGTATCCAGGCTTATTGGACTCCTGAGTCCGGCACGTTCACCCAGACTGAGCCGACCTTCGGTCAAGTGCGGTTAGACGCTGGTAAGTTGATGGGCGGCACCCGTGTCACCAATGAGCTAATCCGCGACAGCGTGATATCACTAGAAGCCATCCTGAACCGGCTATTCGCACAAGCGATCGCGTACTTCGAGGACGACGCATTTATTAACGGCGTCGGCGCGGGCCAACCCATCGGCATCTTGAACGCCGATGCGATGGTGACAGTCTCGAAGGAAACCGGCCAGGCCGCCACCACTATCGTATGGGAGAACATCGTGAAGATGTACTCGCGGATGCTCCCATCTTCGTTGGGCAACTCCATTTGGTACGGCCACAATGACATCTTCCCCCAACTCGCCACCATGTCGCTGAACGTCGGCACCGGTGGTTCCGCTATCTGGATTAACCAAGGTGTGAGCGGGCCTCCGGCTACCATCTTGGGGCGTCCACTTTTCCTGACCGAGAAGGCCCAGACCCTTGGGACGGCTGGGGACTTGGTGCTGGTGGACCCGAGTTATTATCTGATTGGCGACCGGCAAAACCTGGAAGTCGCCAGTTCCATGCACACCCGGTTTAACACCGACGAAACCGAGTGGCGGTTCATCGAGCGTTTGACCGGCAAACCTTGGATTGACAGCGCGTTGACTCCCAGGAACGGCTCAAACACTGTGAGCCCATTCGTGAACTTGGCAACACGTAGTTAATCAACCCATCCTAGTAGGGGCGTCGTAAGAGATGCACTCAAACAATAGGAGCGTAAGGAAATGAGCCAACGACTATCGGAACATGCAAGCGTATCTATGGCCAGCCCCAGCGCCGTGGACATTGGGGGCACCAACAACCCGACTGCCTACGTGAGCATGAAAGCGTATGCCAGGGTCAACCTCTACAACGAACTGGGCACCTGGGATAGTTCGGATGACCTGGACGAGTGCCGGTTGCAACAGGCCACCGATACTTCTGGCAGTTCGGTCAAGGACTTAACCTCCGACGCCAGTGGCGGGAATTACGATACCGACAACCCCGTCGATGCCGACGGTGATTTCGTGATTATCGAGGCGCGTGGTGAGGACTTGGATTTGGACGCCAGCACGCCCTTTGACGTTGTGAGGGGTTACGTGGCTGAGGGTGGGAATACTGGTCAAGACGATTGCGCCTGCAACCTAACCCGCTACGGCTACGGCTACCCCCAGAAGGAACTCCAAGGGGCGGCGGTGACGGGGAGCAAAGTCTACGTGGACACCGGTACTTAAACCAAGATGCTGGAACTGGTAATACATCCCCAGGGCAACAAGCGGGAAGTCCCGCCGGACGTACCTATTGGGTACTGGCTAGATGAAATGCGCGAGCTAGCTAGTCGCTCTGACCGTGATGAACTGCTGGCCGAGTTAGCTTGGACTCATCCTGTCATGGAATACCTAGAGCCTGCGTTACTCGTGAGGTTCAAAGTTCAGGCATTAGTCTGGCGGCAGCACACAGGAGCCTTTCCCGAGGAAGTGGCCTACTGGTGGCCCGTCCGGTTGGGACGGCGGCGGGGCCAAGTGCCCCACATGGTCAAAGTCGCGGAAGCTATAATCGACACGGAGGGGACCCTCCACTGTGGGTTCTGCGAGGCGCGTTGGAGCGCGCACCACGATGGGAGTCCCTACGGCATCAGGTGTAAATTGTGCGATCGTCTATGGACGGTGGTTCTAGACGAAAGGAGGATAGGCTAGTGGCACAAGTACTAATCGAGGAAAACGGCCTTCAATGGACGGCCAGGTGTCCGAACTGTTCTGACCATTTCTTAATTACTGAGGAACAAGAGCGGGACGGGAAGCAAATCGCGGTACCCAATACCAGCAAGGCACCCAATGTGTGTCCAAGGTGCAAATGCCCCATGGACCCTGCCAAGTCGCGGCAATTCGCCGACAAGCGGGCAGTAGCGGACGCCCTGCCGGGCCAGTCCCCGATCATCCGGGAAGTCACGGTGATGGAGCCGACGCAGGATAGCGTCGGGCCAGATGATGACGACGATGACGATGATGACGAAGACGAATAAACAGCCCCGGAGAACGCGTGGGAAGGGTCGTCCAATCAAGGGTTGGGACAAGATTATTAAAGGCCCGCAGACCGTCCAAAAAGTATACAAACAACCAATAACTGGCAACACAGGTTAGAACCCTAAAGCTAGGAGAAGTCAACATGTGGACACTATTGAAGACCCCATATCTCAGAGGCAACCCGCTGGTTATCGCCCTGGTGGTAGCCTTCGCGCTTGTAGATCAAGTGCGGGGGTGGCTGGACATCAACCTTGGTCGGTTCCCGGTATGGTTCAAGCGGTTTTATATCGGCATGGTGTTCTACCAGTTCGGCGCGATTGCCGACCCAGAGTGGCGGACGGCCAGACGGCCTGCGCTCCACATGTGGTTATATGGGATAGTGCGGCGGGTTTACTATGAGCAGCGCGTCTCCTATCTACGGTGGCAACGGTGGGGCAATTGGCAATACCTCCCCATCGCTGGCGGTGTTACCCGCTCGGCCCCTATGTCCCCGCTATTTTACAGGCAGCAGCCGGGTGGCTTTCCGTTTGTATCCGACGGGTCTAAATATTCGGGCAACATTTTCTTCGTGGACGATGGGACTGACACGGGCGGCACCACCGCTGGCTTCGGCCAGCATCCCGACAGGGCCGTGACCGATATAGACGCCGCCTATGACCTATGTACGGCTTCTCAGGGCGACACGCTTATAGTGCTCACCGGACACGCGGAAACTATAACCAACTCTGACCGCATCACTATGGACGTGGCGGGGGTTGACATACAGGGGCTGGGCCGTGAGTTAGCGAAGCCCACTGTCACTTTTGGCACTGACACCACGGCCGATGTCGTGATTAGCGGGGCGAGTAACTACCTAGGCAATCTCCGATTTGTGTCGGATGTTGACTCCCTAGTCAACTTCCTCGATGTGGGAGTTGGCAACCTCGTGGTTGAGGATTGCGATTTTGTCACTAGTTCTGCGAAAGAGGCTGTGTGCTTCGTTGACATAGCCACGACGTTTGACAACTTCACATTCCGCCGTTGCACGTTCTTGCAGCCTACGGACCCCGCAGGCACAGACGGCAATGCTGGTACTGGTTGCATCTTTTGGGTGGACAGCGAGAATATCTTGGTGGAGGATTGCCGTTTTTATGGCAACTTCGAGACGGCGGTGTTCCATAATCGCACCACTGCGGGAAAAAACCTGTGGGTGTTGAACTGTCATGGCATTCAGAATCTTTCTGGTGCCGAGCCATTCCAGTTAGTGGACGGTCAGACCGGTGCTATGGTAGGTGGTGGCTTCGTCACCCCAGCAGAGACGGCGGTCACTGAAGCCACATTAGTAGGAACTCTCGGGGCTGGGTTTTTCGTATTGCCACCGGGTAATTTTGGAAATGACGGTGGAGCCGGTGGACAGGGCGGCATCATCATAGCTACGCCGAGCTAGGAGTATCCACTGTGGTACAAAAAGATAGAAATGTCATCGGGCAGCAAATCGTGGTAACTGTCGCCAAAACCCGACCCTCTAACACCACCGCGTATTCTGCTGGTGACGTAATCTCCGAAAATGCTTCCAGTGGAACCGCCTGGACCTTTGATGCCGTCGTTCATACCAACGGGGGTAGCGGTCGTATTGTCCGGGCCGCTTTCCTGGATGATGACACAGCCCATACTAATCAAGTCGCTTTGTTATTGTTCAGCGTGACTCCTACGAGTGCGCTAAATGACAACGGTGCCAATACCGCGCCGATCCTCGCGGATAGCGACAACTTTATCGGGTCAATTGATTTTGACGCGTCGAAAGACTTTGGCACAGGATTTTCTTTTGCGGTCGCCACTGAAGGCAACAGCAAATTGCCAATGCCGTTTAGATGCGAGGAGGGCGATGACGCCATTTATGGCATCCTTGTAGCTGTTGACGCCCTAACTCCGACATCGGGCGAGGTGTTCCGCATCAATCTGGATATTGAGCAGGATTAGATGTCCTGGGCGCAACTACTCAACATAGTTCGCGAGAACCGTGGGGACGCAGCGAGGGTGCAACAAGACCCCCCCGTGGCGTGCCCCATCGATGGAGCTATCCTCGTTATTCGCGCTGATGGTATTCGGAATTGCCCTATTGGGAATTATCGTTGGCCCCGGTGAACCTAACAATTTAAACCCGTTATAGCAAGACCGTAGCTATTATGCAGCTTAGAAAGCAGGGGTTGTAATGGCAAATTGGCTTTGCTCTCGCGAGTCCGTTAAGCGAGCTCTCGGCATCAATGGTATCGCCCGCGATAGGTTTATCGATGAGGCGATAGAGTCCATGAGCCGAAGTATCGAGAGATGGTGTCGCGGGCGCATATTCATTCCACAGACTCAGACCCGCGATTACCGCTGGCCCCCACGCCAGTCCTCAAAGGGTGGCACCCTCTGGCTGGATTTCGACTTGTTGTCGGTGACTACGCTCAAATCCGAGGCGCAGAATACCAGCCCCACCACCATAGCCGCTACCGACTACTTTACGGAGCCGACCAATGAAGGCCCGCCTTATGACCGGATAGAGATAGACGCTTCTAGCTCTGCGGTTTTCGCTTCAGGGGACACGCCACAGCGTTCGATATCTGTGGCGGGCTCCTGGGGTTACTCCAACAACACGCGCTCGGTGGGTACCGTGGCTTCGGGTTTGGCTTCTAGTGCAACAGACACTGAATTCGTTTGCTCCGATGGTTCCGTGATAGATGTGGGCGACACGCTCTTAATCGAGAGTGAGCAACTATTCGTGAGTGAGAGAGACTTCGCTGCCCTCGGGTCCGTACTGGTGAACGATGCGGGGATTACCGCTAGTCAAGCGGACAATACCATTACGCTGGACACTAGCCATGGTGTTGTGGCGGGTGAGGTTATCCGGTTGGATTCGGAACAACTCTATGTGGAAATGGTAGACACCAACCTCTTGACGGTAATTAGGGCCTACAACGGCACTCTGCTGGCTACACACGCCGATAATACAGCAGTCCATATAAACCGCACCTTGACAGTGGAAAGGGCCATAAATGGCACCACAGGGGCAACCCACGCGGATACTACGGCGATGTCCAAGTACGAGCCAGAGTACAACATAGTGGCGTGGTGCCGACGTGAGGTAATCGCTCAATTGCTGCAGGAGAAGGCGGGTTGGGCGCGGGAGATAAACAGTGGGGAGGCGGCTAGAGAATTCCAGGGTGTGGACATTGAAAAGCGGCGGATCATGGATATAGATCATTACCAACCCCTGAGGATGGGGGCAATATGACGATGCCGCAGGAAATGCAGGAACACGGTAACGACATGGCTATCACGGTGCTCTCGGAGCTACTACGCGGGTTAGAGTATGGGGACATGGAGTTGGAGTCTTTGGCTCAGATGCGGGGCTACGTCGAGACTACGACACCCGAAGCGGCAGCGCGGGACTTCGCGGCGACGGGGACTATGACTTACGTCGTCCAGGTACGCCCAACCAACGCACCGAAGTTTGCCCAGAGGCCGGTGGTCTAGATGGTGACGCTCCGGGTAGACGTGCGAACTAAAAGCAAGCTATTCGCTGCCCGAGTGCCGGGTATCAATCGGATCGCTGGCGAGGTAGTCCGAGAGCTAATCAAGTTGGGCTTAGACCGTTTAGATGAAATCCTACGGCCTCGCCCCGCAGGGGTTTATTTGTCGGTTAGTCAGGCAGGACGTAATAAGGCAAGCACCGGACACTTTAGGCGCAGTGTGAACGCAGTCCATAGCAAATCGGCTAGTCGTATACAGTCCAATGTTATTTATGGCCCGTGGTTGGAGGGGGTATCAAGCAGGAATCAGGCCACGCGGTTTAGGGGCTATTCAATGTTCCGCAAGACAGGACAAGAAATTGAGAAAATGGCTAGCCCCTTGTTGGAGAAGCGGGTCAACAAGTTCATAAGGAGCTTGGGATAATGGCCTTTTTGATCAGGGACACGATGGGCGTGATTCAAGACGAGCTCTTGAAGGTCCACTACTTCTCCAGGGTGGAGTTGGGCGAACCGAAGTCTGCGCCGGTGGACGCTGGGATAGTGGTTTACTTTTGGATGGAGTCGATACAGGTGGTGGCTTTAACGCTGGATAAGACCATTGAGGTCTATACGCTTACTGTGCGGGTCCACTCGGGGTTATTCCAAGAGCCGGTGGCGGACATCGAAACCGACATGCAAGAGGCGGTGAGCAAGGCAGATGAGGCGTTATTCGCCAACTTTACGTTAGACAACAAGGTACGCCACATTGACGTTGCAGGGATTTATGGTACGGGCTACCGAGTGGATTGGGGTCACGCGGACATCGGTGGGACGCTCTACCGTGTGGCGGACATCACTCTCCCGTTGTTGGTCGATGATTCAGCAGCATTGGCAGCATAAGGGACGTGAAATACGCAAAACTATTGGCGGTGAACATGATACTGGCCATAGCCTGGGTGAGTGAATGGACTTTATTCCCTTTGGTTGTGCGCTGGGCAAAAAAGGAAAAGGATAGTGATGGCGAATAAAAAGGCTGGCTCCCGAAAGCTCATTGTTTGCAACCCCCATGCTATACCCGATGGTATACCGTTGATGGAGTATGCCGACGGAGAGCAATTCTTTGACGGAGATGAATTCACGGTCCGTCCGGGGACCACTGAGGCGATGATTGATAGACGCATCGCACAGGGTTACTTGAAGGAGGTGTCCCATGGCTAAGCGGTCGGGCTTGGGGATGGAATTTTACTTAGGGGGATATGATCTAAGCGGCGATGTTGCGGCATTGGATAACATCTCTGGGCCGCGGTCGACCTTTGATGTACACGGCATCAATAGGTCAGCAGTGGAGCGGGTGTTGGGTAGAGCGGATGCAGAGATTGACTTCTCGGTGTTTTTTAACGATGCCGCTGGGCAAGAACACCTGGCCCTCCGTAGTCTACCCACTACCGACCGTGTAGTCTTGGCGAATATTAGCTCCACATTAGGGGACCCGTCTGTATTTATGAACGCCAAACAGATTAATTACGATTGGAATAGAGGGGCAGACGGGTCATTGATGGGAACGGTGCAATGCTCGGGGAATAATGCGCCCTTGGAATGGGGGACATTATTGTTACCCGCAGCCACCATATCATCGGCGGGCAACTCGGCATCGGAAAATAACGGCGGAGCTAGTTCTTACGGTCTATCAGCCGTGATCCATTGTACGGCGTTTAGCGGCAGTAATTACACCGCCACTATCCAGCAAAGTTCGGATGATGGCAGTAGTGATGCCTTTGCCACATTGAAAGCATTCACCCAGATTACTGCAGTCAATGCATCTGAGCGGGTAACTGTGACTGGGGCTGTCGAACAGTATCTTAGAGTCAATCACGCCGGTTCATTCTCCAGCGTTGATGTTGTAATCGCCACCCGCCGGGGCGTGGCCAATGACGTGGAATTGACAGCATAATGGTGGATAGGCATGTAGGGCCAGGCTTGTTGATTAAATACCCCCTACCCCACAACCGCATATTTCGGGTAAACCGAGGCCGTCGGGAACGGACTAGTAGAGGTGGGTTTATTTTTGTGAAGGATGCGAGGTGGTTTGAGTCTGCGGATTGTAGGGCTGTCGATTGTGAAGCCTATGCCCAGGGGTGGACTACGATGGTAGACACTAGCAGTGAACTGGGACAGAGGCAGGCCCATTATATCCGCAAGGATTCGGGAAGGCATTTCACCGAACAGAGACAGGGGCCGGAAGAAATTGTGGTGTTTCAGTTTTACCCCGAGCAAAAGTGTTTTGGAGATCACACGCGCCCCATTGAGCGAGACCCGAGGTTCATTCTGCGGGGCCGGGACCATTCAAAGGAAGTCGATTACGACGAATTCTTTGACACATTTAACGAAACCACGGAGCAAATTAGGCAAAGTAACAGGGAGGTATAAATCATGGCGAAAGAAAGCGGCTTAGGATGGAGTACGGCATCAAGGGATGATAGCGCGGGAACTTTACGGGCGTTGGTGAATGACGTCACCAACGTAGATTTTGCGACTCCACGGAATACCCAGGATATCACTGGCATGGACAAATCGGCTATGGAGCGGCTGTTATTGTTGGGCGATTATTCGAGCACCTGGACTATCGTTTTTAACGACGGGTCTAACGCGATGCACGATGTCCACAAGACGGTATGCTCGGCAGACGTGCTGCGTAGTGAGTCCCTGGTTATCAGTGGTCAGACCCTCAACAACGAAGTGGCATTAACCGACTATGCAATCAATCGCGCTGCTACCGGCGAATTAGTGGCTTCGTGCCCTGCGGTTTTGTCCAGTGGGACAGACCCCACTTGGAGTTAAACCATGCCAGCTAAAAACGGGGCTATCTCAAAATACAAGAGCCGGTTTAAGCTAGAGGCTAAGACGGCCCACATCACACTGGACGCCAGCACTGGTTATCCTGGGTTGGAAATGGAAGCGCGGCTGGAAATCAGCATTGACGAATTCTTGCATTTCCGGACGGGTATTGGTGCGGACGTAGACGTTGACTCGGACCAATTGGTGGCCTTGGTCCTGATGTTCGGCGACAAGATGTTGATGGGGTGGAATCTCGACGATGAACATGGGAAACCAGTGCCATCATCTGGCGCCGAATTGTCCAAGCTCCCGATGGCGTTGTCGATGCAGATTATCAAGTCCTGGCTGGACGCTATAGCGGACGTACCCGCCCCTTTAGACAACGGGTCGAACTATGGCAACGGTTCGGGGATGGAGTCGCCCGAGATGGAAGCGTCATTGGCAAGCCTGCCGAACTCGATAGGGCCGAAATAATTGATGGGCTGTGTCGCAGATATAGTTGCCTACCCTCCGAGCTATTGGCTGAGGACGCCAGTCTCTTGTTCCCTATGGTTGTGTTGGTGGGTCTGGGTAAGGACATGGAGAACCAGTAGTGGCTAATGAAGTCCAAATAATAATCAGTGGAACCAGTGCTGGGGCTGACAAGGCGTTTAAGGGTGTCCAGAGTTCCTTCGCCAAGCTCCGGGCTGGCATCATGGGTCATAGCAAGGCCATAGGGCTGGGCATGACGGCTATGGGCGGTGCTATAGTCGGTAGTTTGGGTTTAGCCTTGAAGTCCTACCAGCAACAGGAAATCGGCATCAACCGACTAGACCTAGCCTTGCGGAACGTAGGGGTCAGTTACGCGGGGCAAAAGGCGGAGATAGAAGCGGTAATCGAAGCCCAGCAGCGCAAGACCAACTTTGGGGATGAAGCCCAAAGGGACGCGCTACAAAAGCTGGTTACTATAGGTGGCAAGTGGGAAGGAACACTGGACGCCTTGCGTGTCACCACGGACGTGGCAGCTGGCGCTAGCATAGACCTGAACGCCGCTGCCCTGTTGGTGGGTAAGGCGATAGCCGGTGAGACGTCGAGCCTGTCGCGGTACGGCATAATATTGGAGAAGGGGGCCACCCAAACTGAAATAATGGCGGCGTTGACCAAGCAGTTCGGTGGTGCGGCTGAGGCAGCGGCGGACCCACTCACTCAGCTTAAAAACCGTATGGGCGATGTATTCCAAAGTCTTGTTGCGGAATTGATGCCTGCGATTAACAAGGCGGCGACGGTCATTGAGAAGATAGCGCGTAGGATAATCGAATTCACCGAGGCCCATCCCGAATTGGTGAAATGGTTGGGGGTGGCGGCTGGTGCGATTGGTGGATTGATGCTAGTACTGGGCCCGCTTTTGATTGCGTTACCAGCTATAGCAGCGGGGTTTGGGGTACTGGGCGGTGCAATCACTGTAGCCACCGGGCCAGTGGGCCTCATAGTGGTCGCGATTGCTGGACTCATAGCCATGGCCACCAAGATGGGAGCGGATTGGGGCAAGATATGGGATACGGTCAAAGTTGCGATACAGGGCGCAGGACGAGTAATCACCAATGCTATCGATGGGATTAAAGGGGCCTTGTCGTTTCTGCCGGGCCTACCTGGATTATGGGACGATGCCACGAGTGCGGTTGAGAGGCAACGCACGGCAGTACAAAACCTCACGTCGGACATGGATGGGCTAAGCGTAGCTAAGCTACAATCTCGGCTCATTGAACTTAATAAGTTAGAAGATGAAGCTGTCCAACGATTGAAGGATTTGGATATAACGGGGATTCGCGATGCTGTGCGGGAAGCGGGGCGCATGGTCTTCCCAGCTATTTTCAAAGGGCCCGAGTTTAGTCGGGAGGAAATACTTGCGGACTTGCGCCGTGTGAAGGACGCACAATCCAAAAACCAAGAACAACTAAAAAGTCTGGAACAAGCAACGATACAAGAGACAATAGCAACCGAAAATCTTACCCGTGTCCTAGCATTGGCAGAGGGTGGCCTCCGCGATTGGGCTAACGCCTACTTCGATGCTGCGTCGGTCGTTGTGGAATCAGCCACGGCCATGACCACTAGTACACAACAAGCCGTTGGCACTATCAGTGACGAATTAGCGGAATTACAGGCAGCGGAGGACTCCTTTGCTCAGCATGTCTCTGGGGTGCGCGAGAAGTCACTGGCGGCTTTCATGACAAATATGAACCGGCGGTTAGCTTCTGAACGAGCGGCAGCCGTTGTAAACCAGAACCTGGCTGATGTAAAAGAGCAACTGGAAACCCAGATAGCCGATACCCGCCAGCGTTTCCACGACGACTTTATGAGCCAAATCCAAACGAGCATTGACACCAGGGAGCGGGCTGATAGCGCAGCGGCGACTTTAGCGGCCAACGAACTGGCCCGGCAAGAACAACTCAACGGCGCTTTTAACAGGCAGACCGAATCTTTGCTCTTCAATTTCTCTGCCCAAGGCCAAGCATGGAAAGAGTTAGGCGGCAATGCCGAGTCAGTTATCGAAGCTATGATTGCCACCACCGGCGGAGCGGCGGCGAAGATAATCGCTGACCTGATTGCCATGCGGACGGAAGGGGAATCCTTTAAAGAGCTTCTACTCAGGCTTGATACAGAAGGGACAATCAACCTGGAGAACCTAGCGGCGGCATGGGAGAATCTTGGGAAATCGGCAAAGAAGGCATTGGACGTTATCCCTAAGTCCCAACAGGACGCCGCTGCCAAGGCTGCCAACCTAGCTGGCCAACGGGCTTCGGCTCAACTTGATGTTACCGGTTTCCAGAACCTATCTGCTGAGGCGTCGGCGGCAGGCGGGCCCATACCAACATGGGTTACAGAGGGGCTGGCCGAAGCTGTGAGCCGCCTAAATGCTATTCCCACACGGGCTCACGGTGGCCCGCTACGCGCTGGGCAGGCCGCTTTGGTAGGGGAGTTAGGTCCCGAGATATTCCGGGCCAACACGGGCGGCACTGTCATACCCAACAATAAGCTCGGCGGGAGTCTAACCATCAACTTCACCTTCAACGGTGATGTGGTGGCTCAGGACTTCGAGGAACGGGTACAGCGCAGTGTGTTGGATGCCCTGAACGCTGGCGGATACCCTCAGTTGGCTAGGGCATAGATGGCTGTCGCGACTTACAAATTACAGGTCGATTGGAACGATAACGGCTCCTGGACCGATACCGGGGAGGACATCGACATGGGCCGAGTGCGAGGGATTAATTGTTTCAGGGGCAGGGATAGAGCCTCCCAATTGACCGGCTTATCAATTGGCGGGCGGTTTAGCGCACAAGTAGATAACCGGAGCGGGGATTACAATTCCTTCAACTCCAGTTCGCCCATCGCCGGGAATATTGTGCCAGGTAAACCAGTGCGATTGTTAGCTACATCCGCCAGTCAGTCTGATCAGGTGATTTGGCAGGGCCACCTCAGCCGCGTCCGCCCACGGCCGATTAGTGGCGGTGATAACGTGGTGAGATTAGAAGGGCACGGCCCCCTATCCCAGATTAACGTCCATACCATGTCGTTGGCTATGCGGACATCGGAAACTACTAATGTGACTATTGGGGCCATTTTGGATGAAATCGGGTGGCCTACGGGCTTGCGGACGCTGGGAACGGGCCAGACAACCATCACTAGATATACTGCAGATCGTAAGTTCCCAGTGACAGCCATCCGGGAATTAGCCGCGGCGGAGAATGGGTTTATCTGGGAGGGGAACGACGGGAAGATTAATTTTGACAATCGCCACGCGAGGCTCGTAGGGGCTGCGTTGGTGAGTCAAGCCACGTTCAGCGATGCCAGTGGTGCTGCCCGGCCTTATAAAGCGATCGAGCAATTAGACCCGCTTGACAGTTTATTTAATATTTTCAGCGCTGCCGTGACGATATTCTCGGTTGCGAGTATCGCCACCCTATGGACACTGACCCAGGTTGGGACGGCCTCGGTTGCTATAGCACCTGGAGAAAGTTTTACGTGGTGGTCGAGCTACCCCACCCCTGGCACCGCCACCGACGGCGCGTGGGGAGTGGACGCATGGACTACACCGGCAGCCACTACCGACTACACGTTTAACAGCGCAGCCGGTGGCGGTGGCACCAACATCACTGGGAGCATGGGGCTGGCTGCTACTAAATTCGGCAACGCGATGAAATTGGTATTTACCAATAATCACGCGAGTTTAACCGCTTATGTCCAGACTCTGCAGGCTCGGGGAACCGCCATTACCAGTGGCGACCCCATCACGATACGCGAAGAAGACACGACTAGTCAGACCACATATAACACCGAGCGCGAATGGCCAGCCAAGACTGAATACATCCCCACGACTCAAGAGGCTTACGACTGGGCTAAGTTTAATCTGAGCATATATAAGGACCCCATCCCTATGCTGCGTATGACCATCGACGCCAACAGGGACCAAAATATGTTGGACGAAATGATAGACCGGGAGATTGGGGACAGGGTGACGGTGGTGGCCCAGAATACGGCAGACCTGGATATCAATCGGGACTTCTTTGTGGAGGCAATCGAGCATGATATAAGGTCCGACCGTTATCATCAAGTGCGGTATCTCCTATCAGATGCCGAACAATTTTCCGATTGGTGGGTATGGGGAACTTCTAAATGGGGAACTACTACAAGGTGGGCGTATTAGCATGGCGATTCACCCGTTACCAGCGATGCAACTAGCCGAAGAGTTGAAACGACCTATTCAACATGAGGATTATCACGAGGGAGTAGAAGTACGTGAGTTCATGGCAGGTCTATTTACGAGAATGTTAAGACGGGCAGCACCTTCTAAAGTATCTTCTATGCCTGTATTCGCGCGGTTGGACGCTGGCCGGTGGATAGCTGATTGCCCAATGGGTTGTAATGGCGCGGAAATGGTAACTACGGTGGATCCGATATTCTTATGTCTATCGTGCGGCTGTGGCGATATGTGGTGGCCGGTGGAGTTCCCGCCTAACAAAATGGCATTGGAGAATAATTTAAAGCGGCGGGTAGATGTCCAGGGTTGGGCTTGGAATCTTGGGGAAACCATCGCTGATTTGAACCGCGAAGTGGTGGCGCGTGGACTTGAAATGAGGCTAGACTAATGGCTTACACAGCAGTCCCGACAATCACCACAGGGGACGTGGCTACGGCAGCTTGGGGGAACACATATATCAAGGACAACTTCGCAGCTAGTGTCCCTGATATATTTACAGCCG
>Ga0208030_1000772_pt1 | contig 20794 bp, 19 predicted proteins | sample MalvirDeepMed_M9_FD_184246 | JGI IMG/M metagenome (GOLD analysis project Ga0208030, IMG submission 184246) | Marine viral communities from the Global Malaspina Expedition - Malaspina viral metaG DeepMed_M9 (SPAdes) (version 2) | ecosystem: Environmental > Aquatic > Marine > Oceanic | place...
CCTGTTAAAATTCCTAATGATGCAATTATTACAAGGGTTGTTGCTGTCACAAAAACACTCAGTAATTTAAATACTGCACTATACAATATTCAAATATCTGCTACAAGTGCAACGGCTGCTGATAGCGCGATATCATCAGGAACAGAGCTTCTTGGTGCAGGCGGATCAGGAACGGCCGATTCAAATGGCGGTTCTGCTGCGGATATCATAATGTCCAATGCAGGAAACAGCGGAGTTGTGAATAAAGTTTGGTATAATAACACTATAGTCAAAACGACATACGATGCGTATGTTTATGTTTGCAATGCCGGTACTGGTAACGGTACAACTGACCCATCGGTAGGAACAATGACAATTATTATTGAATATTATGGAATAGATTGATAAACTTGAGATGACCCCCATTGACAGTCCGGAAAAATAATATTATTTTATCTATTAAAAAATAAATTTACTATTTATATTTGTAGAAGTGCATAATTTAATTATGATTACAAAGAGAGGTGATTCAAATGGCAGGTGATGGCACTGGTTTTATGGCTAACAATTCAGCGCTTTACGTAACAGGCGCCTGTGCGCTTTCACAAAGCGCTTATCTTAGCTGGGGCGGCGGTCTTAATGCTAGCACAGCTGTTGGCTTTACGCAAAACAAAAACGGAACGTTACTTTTTAAAGACCATGCTAGCGGAAGCTGGACAGAGCTTGGGAATTCTCGTGATCTTACGGCTGTCCATAATGCGCATTTGGTGTTAACCGACGACGATGTGGTACATGGAATAACAAATGTGGCCCAGACCAATGCTTATGGTGACATTGGCCCGATACACCAAACTCAGGGCGGCCTACTGATTAACGGGATATCAGATCAGGAAAGTGCAGCTGCTCGTTCACTAGCTTTGAGAGGCATTTCTAACGATACCCACACAGATACGGTTGCAACCGTTGAAATCATTGGAGCAAAAAGAAGTGGAACAACAGTTCAAGCCTTAGCTTCTGCTGAAACTGTTTTGGAGGTTGCAAACCATACCACCGAACTGTTGACCGTGCTTGGTTCCGGTAACGTCGGTATTGGAACGACAACTCCAGCTGCCTTGCTAGATGTTGCTGGAAGTGTTTTTCCAAGCGCTGATGATACACATGATTTAGGATCTGCTTCAAAGCGTTGGGCTAATGTATATGCTGGAGACCTTCATCTTAAAAATGATAGAGGAGATTGGACAATTGTTGAGGAAGAGAACTATTTATGTGTAGTGAACAATAAGACACAAAAGAGATATAAAATGATGTTAGAGGAGGTCGAAGACTAATGGCCGTGTTTACTACTTCAATAACTGGCTCGACCGGCACCGGAGTTGTACAGTTTTCTGGTTCAATGAAAACAGCTGGATTTTTATCAAGCATGGGCTATGGAAATGCATCAAAAATAAACAAGCCAACGACAGTTCCAGAGTTTTATAATTCTGTTTTATTTGGACCAATAAGAATTATACACACTGGGTCATTGACAATTGGTAGCGGATCGGTTGTGAAAATTAAGGACATTGAGGATCTATAAATCTAATTAATAAGAGGAATTAATAAATATGAGCAAGCTATATGTAGATACAATTTACCCAAACTCCGGAGAACTTGTCGAACTTTCTGGAAATTTACACGTTTCTGGAACGTTGAACGCTTATGAGTTTAAAACAATTGTACATGACTCAACTACATATCGAGGGGATACGTCTTTTGGCAACAGTGTTGACGATGTTAGTACTTTTTCAAGTCAGGTAACTGCTTCATATGGCGCCACAATTGCTTCCGGCAAAAAACTTAAAATTGGTGCCGACCAAGAATATTTGAAGGGAGACGGCACAGACATTCATTTTGGCCTTGGATCCGGCGGCGACATTAATATTCCTGCAAGCATTGGTCTTACATTTGGCGATGATGGTGAAAAGATTGAAGGTGACGGCACAAACTTAGCAATTGCATCTTCTGCAGAACTTGATCTTACAGCAGGTTCAACTGTTGATATCAATGCCACAACCACTGTAACAGTTGACGGAACTGGAATCTCTATTGATGGCACTGATGATTCAAATTTCACTGTTGCTGGTTCAAATAAAGATCTTACTATAAGCGTATCTGGAGGTTCTACACAAACGCTCACTGTTAGCTCCGCAGGTACAGGCACGAATGCTATTGATATTAATGCCACTGCAGGTGGTGTTGATGTTGATGCGAATGGAGCAATTAGTCTTGATTCCGCAGCCGGTTCTATTGATATTAATGTTGTTGATGGACAGACGGTCAATGTAGGTTTAAATGGCGCTGTAGAAACAATATGGTCGCCACATGGAACTGCTGGAAGTGAACTATGGTCGACGATTAACACTGCAGGCACCACAGATGGCACAGATGCTGCTGGTGCAATTTTATTGAGTACTGTTGCTGGCGGCATTGGTCTTGCCTGGGCAGATACTAAAGATTTATGGGCAGAGGGCGGCCAATTTGTCGTAACTGCCAATCATGACACGGCTGGAGCTATTAAGCTTCATGCTGATGCGGGAACGTCACAAACAATCCTTATACAGAACGATGCAGGTACAGGCGCTGGTGCTGTAAATATTGCAGCAGACGCTGGTGGCATTGCTTTGGACGCTGGCTTAGACATTGTTCTTGATGCCGATGGTGGCGATATTTTCTTTAAAGCTGGTGGGGCGACTTCAGGATCTCTCAATTTCAATACTGCCAATAAGTTTACATTATCTTCAAGTTCTCCTAGTAATGATTTTTATTTGATGTCCGGACGAGATATGGTTCTTGATGCCGATGGCGGCCAAGTTCATATTAAAGATGCCGATGCTAGCCACTTTTTACTTGATTGCGATAATACAAAATTTGTAATTTATGACGATCAAGACACGGGCGATTTATTTTCAATTACAGTTGCCCAACATGGCGCCACGACAATAACCACTGTCGACGATGATGCAACAGCAGCAGATTTAACATTTACAATTGATGGAGATATTATCTTCAATCCCGCTGGTGGAGATATATTACCTAACGCCGATGGTACTACAAATCTTGGTTCTTCTTCAAAACGTTGGGCAAATGTATATACTGGCGACCTTCACCTTAAAAACAATAAAGGTGATTGGACGATTCTTGAGGAAGAAAACTATTTATGTGTAGTAAATAATAAGACACAGAAGAGATATAAAATGATGTTAGAAGAGATAGGAGAATAAAAGATGCCGCAATATACAGATAGGATTTTTGTTACTGGTTCGGGAACCACTTTTAATGTTTCTGGATCTTCAGCGTTGGGCGATGCAGCCGCCGACGTGGTAACCGTAACTGGCCAATTAACAGCTTCACAAGGTGGTGTTTTTACTCTTCATGTAGAATGCGATGATACTCTTAACGTTGATGGAGCAGCTACTTTTGGTGGCAACGTAACTCTTGGTAATGCCGCTGCTGATGCTGTAACTGTAACTGGCCAATTAACAGCGTCTCAGGGCGCCCTCTTTAGTGTCGCGCCGCGAGTTGCCGATGACATAAAACTTTACTTTGGCACCGGTCAGGATGCTTCAATCTCATATGATGAGACCGCATCGGATAAGTTGATTATTTCAGGCGCCGCAGGCGGCACAATGTTTCAAATTCCTGACAATTCCGGTGAAGCATTTGAGTTCAGAGAAACTGACACCATTTATATGACAGTTTCCTCTGTCGATGGTCAGGAAGCTGTAAGTTTTAGCAAACGACTAGTAATGCTGGATGACACAGCAATAGCTCTTGGTACCGGGCAAGACGCCACTATCGAATATGATGAAAATGGAACCGATGAACTTCGTTTTGCAGGTGCGGCAGCGACCTTTGAACAGGCTGTTACTTTTGATGCCAATGTAACTCTTGGTGATGCAGCTGCCGATGTCATAACTTCAACTGGTCAATTCACCGCCTCACAGGGTGCCAAATTTAGTAATGATGTCTTTCTCGCAGCTGATGATGTAAAACTGTACTTTGGAACTGGTAACGACAGCAATATTATGTATGGCAATTCAGGTGGCGGAAATGAATTTACTCTTACCGTCGGCGCCGATGGTGGCGGAATTCAAATGCCAGACAACGATGGTGCCGCATTTGAAATTAGAGAAGCTGGTAATACGTATATGAGATTTAATACTGGTGATAGTTATGCGGATGTAAGATGTCCCAAGCCGTTTGGAGTAATGGACAATATAACGTTAAATATAGGCACACCAGCCGCGAGTGGCGTCCCAGGCACATTGGAATACGATGCAGATGGGACACAAGAGCTTGTTATTTCTCCACCCCCAAATGGAATGTCTGTCGGCTCAGGCTTTCATAGAATTGCGGTAGATTTATCTATTACTAAAGCAGACAGTGGCGATAATGATGTTGCCAATCAATTATTTATGATTGATGGATCGACTCCTGTTAAAATTCCTAATGATGCAATTATTACAAGGGTTGTTGCCATCCCAAAAGCTCTTTCTAATTTAGGTACCGCACTATATAATGTTCAAATATCTGCTACAAGTGCAACGGCCGCTGACAGCGCGATATCATCAGGAACAGAACTTCTTGGTGCAGGCGGATCAGGAACGGCCGATTCAAATGGCGGTTCTGCATCGGATATCACAATGTCTAGTGGCGGGGTTTTGAAAAAAGTTTGGTATAATACCACTGTTGTTAAAACGACATATGATGCATATGTTTATGTTTGTAATGCGGGTACTGGTAATGGCACAACTGATCCGGCAACGGGAACCCTGACAATTATTATTGAATATTATGGAATAGATTGATAAGATATAGTCGATAACATTAATTCTTAGATATAGATATGCAGACCTGGTTTTTTCTTTTCATACAAACTAAAAACAATATTAAAATCTAATTATCTTAAACAAGAGGGTTTAAGTATGTCCCACGGAAGAAGACGACGAGGTACTAGAGGTATATGGTTACCCCCAGGAGGAGTTTCACCGGCTTATTATACGCCTGCCGCAGGTGATTCTATTACTCTTGGAAGTTCAGGGTCCTTTGTGCGAGTTTCTGGTAGTCTTGAAGTTAGTGGAAGTTCGTTTGTTAAAGCTGATTATCATACAACAACATTTGAAAACCAATTAAGTGATGGCGAAGCGGCCACTGGTGATATACTTTATTACGGACCTAGTGCAGACACTACTTTGACAAAGAGTCGGTTATACTATTTAAAATCAGATGGTGTTTGGACAGAGACTGATGCAGATGCTGCAGCTACTGCAAAATCATTAATTGCAATTGCACTGGGAACGTCTGCAAGGGCAGATGGCATGTTGTTGCGCGGTTTTATTAAAATGCCATCAACCGAAGTACTAAACGTTCCGGGTTCAGGTGCATCAGACGGTTTACCTGTTTATATTTCTACAACTGCTGGCCATTTAGATTTTACGGCGCCTTCTGGAACTGGCGATATTGTAAGAGTTGTCGGCTATTGCATTGATGATGATAGTAGTGATATATTACTTCTTTTTAGACCTGATAATACGTGGGTAGAAATAGCATAAAAATATTTAAGGAAGTATATAATGCCATTAACTAAATATGTTTCAGTTACTTTTACTGGCGGCTCTAATGATGGGTCTACCTCGAATCCTTATACCACAATTGAAGCTGCCCGTTCAGATATAAATGATAATCTCTCAGACGTTGGCCCTCATTATATTATTTTAAGTGAAAGCTCAGGCGCCCAAACAGTATATTCTGCAAGTTATGGGATGCCTTCTGGCTTTGAACAAGAATTGTGGGTTGACAGCTATGATAACGGAGTTATTGTTTCTGGAGCGCATGGGCAAGATATAATAGTTGATGGTAATGGCGCCACAGATAAAAGCGCTTTTGAGTTATATGGTTCTGGTTCTGGCATACATAATTTAACAATCAGAGATATTGGCACACACTCACTTGCTGGCGCTGGAGCAATTGTTGGCAACAAGAGGCCTTACGATATTAGAGGAGTTACGATTACATCTTCTTTTTGTGGCGGTATCACTGGCCTAGGCGATTATAGTAGCACGGATGCTTGGACTATAGTTGATAGTTGTCGAATACATGTAGGTATCGGATCCGGAGGACAACTTCCATATGGTATTAGTTTCAAGGACGATTCCAGAAATGCTTTAATAAACAATTGTTTAATTATCTTTAGTGGAACAACCTCTCATACTCCCACTAGAGCCATTTACGCTGCAGCAGGCGGAACTGATCGCGCAACTGCCAGTTTTTGCACTGTTATAGCGAGAGTCGCTGACACTAATCATACTGATGCCAATTTTGGAATTACAGCGCCTCGCGTAGAAAATTGCATCGTTAGTATGAGCCTTGATTCTGACACAAATCTTAATTTTCCTTTTATTAGATCTGATACTGCCACAAATAATCTTTACGCTGGATTTCGAACTTCTATTGTTAGTAATGGTGTGCGCAGAGAATTTGATGGCACGAGCGCTTCGTTTCACTCAACTGAATTGTCTTATCAGAATACAGATTCGTTGACGCTTTTTAATGATCCTGATTTAAGTTTTGTGGGCATACATGCAGACTGGACTCTTGCTAGCACCTCGCCCGCTCTCAATGTTGGAACCGCTTTAAGTTATTTTAATTTAACATCAGTTGATTTGAGCGGCACTACGCGCGCTGACCCACCTGATCTCGGCGCCTTCGAGTTTGTTTCTGTGGGATATGGTAACATAGTAATAGGCGTAGTAGCAGGCAGTTTAGGCAAAATAATAGATGTTGCAAGAGCAGATGTTTCAAAGGTCATTGGTGTCGAATGAAAATTTCAAACAATATAGGGAATTTAAATATTTTAAAGACTACTTATTATGGAAAACTGTTTTAAAAGGAGTTTATAAATGTCTAGTATGCTTGATCAAGTTATTGTCGACGCAGAAGCCTTAAAAGAGGTTGCAATCAAAAATGCAGAAGCTACAATCGTTGAAAAATATTCTAATGATATTAAAAAAGCCGTAGACCAGCTTTTAGAACAGGGCCCAAGCCCAGAAGAAATGGCTATGATGGGTGCTGCTGGCGGAATGGCGCAGCCTGGCACTCCTGATGCTCCTGGCGGAATGGATGCTGGTTCTGGCGAAGATGTAGGTCCCTCTATACCTCCAGCCCAGATGGACCTCCAAAAAACAGTTACAATCAACCTATCAGAATTAGTACAGGAGATGAAAATGGACGATCTTGACCCTTCAGAAAAACAAATGCATGAATTAGTAGCAGAAGAGGTTACTGGTGGCGAAGAAGTTGCCGAAGAGGAAGGAAGAGAAGTAATCACCATTCAAGAGTCTGTCATTGCTGATATTTTAGGCGAAGACCTCGAAGAAGATGTATACGAAGAAGACGTATATGAAGAGGGCGAAGACCTCGGAGAAGATGTATACGAAGAAGGTGAAGAACTTGAAGAAGATGTATATGAAGACTCCTCCCCATATGAGGCCGGTGTTATGGAGGGGCAAGAAACACAACGGGAAGCAATTGATAAATTACAACGAGCCCTTCAAGTTTATCAACATGACTACGCAAAACTTTATGAATCACACCAAGCATACGAACAAGAACACGCACAGCTTTATCAACAGGCTGGGCAATTACACGAACAAAATAATAAATTTAGAGAAATGCTCGTTAAGACCCAAGAAAAGCTTAACGAGGTAAATGTGCGAAATGCGCATTTACATTATACAAACCGCACTTTAATTAGCGACTCCCTGAATGAGCGACAGAAAGATAAAATTGTCGAAGCTATTGGAAAAGCGGGTACGGTTGAAGAAGCAAAAGTAATTTTTGAAACTCTTCAAAGTGCAGTGGCTGGTATAAGGTCTATTCAAGATACTCCAAAATCACTGGACGAAGCAATCAACAAGCGTTCTTCAGCTTTCTTGCCTCGTAAAGAGGAAAAGCAATCCGATCCGTCATTTACGGATAGGATGCAACGTTTAGCAGGTATTAAATAAACATTGATTAAAGGAGGATTTAAATATGTCTATTTTAAATAAACTAACCGAAGGACTTGTTAACCGCGATCTCAAGAAAGAAGGCGAAGCAGTTGTTTCTAAGTGGGATAAAACTGGTCTTCTTGAAGGTTTGAACGGTAACAATCGTTCTACAATGGCTCGGCTGCTTGAAAATCAAGCTAAAGAGTTACTACGTGAGGCCAGTTCAATGGCCGCTGGAGATGTTGAGGGCTTTGCAGCCGTCGCATTCCCAATTGTTCGCCGTGTATTCGGTGGACTTGTCGCTAACGATCTTGTTAGCGTTCAGCCCATGAGTTTGCCCTCTGGTCTGATCTTTTTCCTGGACTTTACCTATACAGATGGCCGCGGCGGTCTCGACGCTAGCTCTTCAGTATATGGTGGTGGAGTAGTTGCTTCACAGATTACCGGTGGTGTCACAGACCTCACTGGATCTGGTTTCTATAACATGAGCAATGTATATTCTTCACCGACTGGTTCGCTGACTGCGATGGCCGTTAACGCCGACTCAGATCACGGAACCTCGGACTCCCCTGAGTTTAACATTAAAGCCACGGGTACCGCTGGTACCAACGCGCTATTCGATCTTGACGGTACTAAAATTGCCGACTTGTCGGATGCACAGAAAAAGGCGATTCGTTATGACGCAGATGTCTTAGGACAAGCTACAGGACGCGTCTATCATGGTGTTGCCTGTCTTGGTCAAGCCGATTTTGATAAGATCAATTTAGACATGCTTCAAGGTATCGTGATGCACACCAACGTCACCGATACTACGGAGTCTGACATGGGTCTAGGGGCAAACAATGGACGTTTACTTCGTCGTTTGACTCATCGAGGCTGGCACAATGCAAGTGGAGTGCTCACTGGTAGCGCCGGAAGAAAGATCAGCATGTATTGGGTCACTTCCACCGACAGTACCGACACATTGGCAACTGGCGATGCAAACCATAGCCTTTCTGTACCTATAAAAGACTCATTTGCAGCTTCCAATGCTATTGGATCTGTTGTAGGTCAGGCCGATTGGGGCCTTGAAGAGCCAAGACCTGGGACTGGCAATGCTGGTAACGCAACTAAGAAAAACACCATTGCAGAGATTGATATCAAAGTTGATTCAATCGCTGTAACGGCTATCACCAAAAAGCTTAAAGCTAAGTGGTCGCCAGAGCTTGGTCAAGACCTCAATGCATATCATAATCTTGATGCAGAAGTTGAGCTTACGTCGATTCTTTCTGAGCATATTGCTCTTGAAATTGACCGCGAGATTCTTAACGATCTCATCCAAGGGGCAACTGCTGGTACGTATTACTGGTCTCGTTCGCCTGGTCTTTTTGTACATCGTACAAAGGGCACTGAGCTTGGTGCATCCTCGGCTGCACCGGACTTCACTGGTACCGTGTCTGAGTGGTACGAGACTCTTGTAGAGACTCTTAATGATGTCTCCGCACAGATTCACCGTAAAACTCTTCGCGGCGGAGCTACGTTCCTTGTGACTAGCCCCGAGATTGCTAATATTCTTGAGTTTACTAGCGGTTTCCGTGCTAATATTACCCATGACGATGACAAGGGTACTGTTGGTGCTGTTAAAGCTGGTAATCTTAGCAAGAAATGGGATGTTTACGTTGATCCGTACTTCCCGCGCAATCTTGTATTGGTTGGCCGTAAAGGCGGTAGTTTCTTGGAGAGTGGCTATGTCTACGCTCCTTATGTACCGTTGCAGGTTACTCCCACTATCTTTGGTACGGAAGACTTCGTACCGCGTAAAGGCGTTATGACCCGTTACGCTAAAAAGATGGTCCGACCTGATATGTATGGTCTAGTAGTTGTTCGCGGACTCCTCGGTGAGGAAGGCGCTAGCTAATCTCTGATTAGTTAACAGCTAAATAATAATTTAAACCCACCTTGGGAAACTAAGGTGGGTTTTTTCATTTCCAACCTACTATTTATAAGTAACTTGAGAATACTCTCCTGGGTCGAGGCCACTGACCCTCGAAGATTCATAACCGAACGTGGCTGGTTATGTTTCGTGATTAAAATCAAGTTATCGATAACTTAAAATATAAAAGGAGAAATAAATTATGGGAAATCGAAGAATAGGGCGTAAAAGATTAGAATCTGCCCTAAAACAACTTAATGCAACTAAAGCAGATAGTGCTGGATCTAGATCTGGCCTCGGTGGTTTTCACATGCCAGCGTTTGAAATACAGCCAGCAAAATATTTTGGCTTGTTTGACGACTTTTTAACGGTGTCAGGTGTAACTGACCTCGTTGCTAATGATGACTTTTTTCTTGCTCACGCTGCTTCTGGTCTTGTTGGCGCCAATTGGATTGTAACTCTTGGCGGTGCTGGATCACCGACTGCAGTTCTTGTCAATACAATTCCGGGTGGTTGTGTAAAAGTACTTGCCGGTACTACGGATGACAACATAGCCCGGCTGTTTGCTCCAAATCATATGTTTACATTGGATGCGGCGAGCGCAAGAAAAGTTTGGTTTGAAACCAGATTAAAGGTAACTGATGCCTCTGATAATGGGTTTTTTGCTGGACTTGCCTCAACTGGTGATGAAGCAGTAGATACCGCCTTTGTTGGTGGGGGTCTAGACACTGCCATGGGTTGGCAAGTAATTGACGGACAAGCATCAGTGAAATTGTCGTCAATTGCCGCTAAAGATGATACCGAGACAGTAACAGCGTCTAGCACAGATTTGGGCGACGATACTTTTGTTACTTTGAGTATCTATTTTGATGGCAGTACTGCTCATTATTATATAAATGGCACATTGTCTCACTCTTCAGCGAGCAATTTACCTTTGGATGGAGAGGCCATGTTTCCACACCTCGAATTCGTTCAGCAAACGAACGATAATGACGTAATGCATGTCGACTATGTTAGATATTGCATGGAAAGGTAGTAGGAGATTAAAATGAAAAGATTAGTTAAAAAAATCTTAGTTGAGGAAGAGTCGTCAGACACTGTGAAGGTATATAAGAAAATATACGAAGAAGTACCTGACAAACCTGCCCCCAAAAAGGCTGGCCCAAAAAAGGCAACACCAAAAAAGCCAAAGGTAAAAAAAAGTGTTGCAAAAAAAGTTGTAGAAAAGCTTACAAAAAAAGATGAAGATGTAAAGTAATCTATTTTTAATAAGTTTATATAACGAAATCTAAGCCCCGCCTTTCAGGCGGGGTTTTTTCTTAAAATCCCCAACACAATATTATATAATATAACAAAAGGAGTTTACCATGGGAAAGAAAAAACGTCGGATGAATAGTCCAAAATATGCAAAGAAATTTGCAGCAAAGTTTGCAAAGTTTAAAGCAGCAGTAGAAGAAGCACTCTCAATAACTGCTGGAACTTATGAAGAAGTAATTGAAGAACGAAAAGAAGTTGAAGAGAAAAAGGTTCCTAAAGTTGTGGTAAAAGAGGTTGACGAATCTGCTATATCTGAGCCAAAACCAAAAAAGCATTCTGCGAGAAAACCGCCCCAGAAAAAAACACCAGATTTTAAAAAGAAAACTACAAGAAAAAGAAAACCTGCAAAGAAAAAGTAAATTAGATTTTTTAAATAGCTGCCAACTAATTATAGCGAGGAGATCTAAATGAATGGCAGTACCGACCTTAACACCTTCAAGCCAAACAAGCAAAGTTACACTTCCAACAGGAAGCACGCCAAGCGATGTAAAAGATAACACTGAATTGCCTTTTCAAGTTTATTCTAGCACAACTGTACAAATTGGCGACAACTCAGTGACCAACAATATGTTTTCCCAGTATTTTTGCACTGGTGCTGCAAATCAAGTTGCATATACTTTTAAAAAGCTTGGCGGCGACGTATTAGACATAGAAATAACTACAGGAAGCGTTTTTTCAGCTTATGAAGAATCTGTGCTAGAATATTCTTATATTGTTAATATACATCAAGCCAAAAACATTCTTGGAAGTGCTTTAGGCGCCGCAACAGGCACTTTTAATCACCATGGTGAAAAAATCACCACCGGCGCCACTTCAGATAAAGATAAGAAAAACCTTAGATATCCCGAATGGCAATTTTCTTATGGCAAAAAAATTGGCGATGGAATGGCCACAGATGCTGGTTTTGGTGGCACTACAAGAATATATTCGGCCTCTTTTGCAACGACTATTAATGTACAAGATTATGACTTACAAGCGGTTGTTGAAACTGCAGATGCAGATAGCGACTCAGAAATATTCGGCAAAATTAACAATAAAAAAGCTTATATAACAAGGGTATGGTACAAAACACCTCATGCTATGTGGAGATTTTATGGTTATTATGGTGGTTTAAATACCGTTGGCGATTTAGCTAGTTATGGCCAATTTGCAGATGACTCTACCTTTGAAATTATTCCAGCATGGCAAAATAAATTACAAGCCATGGCCTTTGAAGATGCAATTTATACCAGAAACAGCCATTATTCATATGAAATTAAAAACAACAGGCTAAGAATTTTCCCAAGTCCAACTATTAGTTCTCCAACTGAAGTCTGGTTTGAATTCTATGTTCGCAATGATATCTTTGCCCGTGATTCTGAAAAAGATGATGGTATCGATGGTGTCAATAATATGAACACTCTACCATTTGAAAATATTCCCTATAAAAATATTAATGCAATCGGTAAACAATGGATTAGAAGATTTGCTTTAGCTTTAAGTAAAGAAACATTAGGACAAGTGCGTAGTAAATTTAGTTCTATTCCTATACCTGGAGAAACTGTTAATTTAAACGGCTCAGAGTTAATTTCTCAGAGCCAGCAAGAGCAAGAAAAACTAAGAGAAGAACTAAAAACAACATTAGATGAACTTACGTACGCCAAGTTAGTCGAAAAAGATGCTACCATGGCAGAAGCTGCAATGGGAGTACAGGGTAAAATTCCTTATCCTGTGCCTATTGTGTTGGGATAATAGAAAATGGCAAGTAATAAATGGTCACAACCCAGCAAACCACCTCCTCCGTTATTTGTTGGTAAAAAGGAGCGAGATCTTGTCAAACAAGTCAATGATGAACTTATTGAACGAGTCATTGGCCAACAAATAGCATATTATCCTATAAGCTTAGAACATACTAATTTTCATTCTTTATATGGAGAAGCAATAGAAAAAACATTTTTACCTCCAATTAGAGTTTATGTTTTAGTTGTTTGGAAAGGGTATACCACTGAAACAACAAGCATGGGAATTGACAGAAAACCATCTATTACAGTACATTTTCACAAGAGAAGACTAACAGAAGACCAAGATTTGTTTGTTAGGGAAGGAGACTTTATTTTATACGGCGATACATATTACGAAATAACTACTTTAAACGAACCAAGACAACTGTTTGGCCAAACAGATCATAAAATGGAAATAGAAGCTAATTGTATTAAATCCAGAAGAGGGCTTTTCGATGCCACATAAAGAATTTCCCATAACTCCATCGACTTTAGAATTAATCGATGAATCTCTTTTTAATTATGTCATTGGGCTGGATCTAAGGGCAACCACGAATAAAGGCTGGAAAAAAACCCCAATTATTTGGACGTCGGCAGAAAGATCTTATCAAATTAAAAACGACAAAGATATAAGAGACGGTGTTGGTAGCTTAATTTTGCCTTTAATTACAATTGAGCGCACATCAGTTGTAAAAGATATGAACAGAAAAGGTGTTTTTTGGGGTAACGTAGACAGAAATAAAGACGGAGGCTCTATCACTTTTACCAGGAGAATTAACCAAGATAAAACATCTAATTTTGCTAATGCAGATGCTTATAGATTAGAAAACCAACTTAATTTTCCTAGAGAAAATAAAAAAGTTGTTTATGAGTGGATATCAATGCCAATGCCAACATATGTTGAAATATCGTATGCAATATCACTACGTACAGAATATCAACAACAAATGAATGAATTAGCAACGCCATTTATTACTAAAACTGGTGCAATTAATTATTTTCCAATGAGAAACAAAGGGCACTTTTATGAAGGATTTATTCAGGGCAATTTCGCTGCAAACAACAACCTGGCAGGTTTAGGCCAAGAAGAACGAAAATATGAAACAAGAATAGATATCAAGGTTTTAGGTTATTTATTAGGCGAAGGTAAAAATCAAGAAACACCAAAAATGGTTATAGCTGAAAACGCTGTTGAAGTAAAAATACCCAGAGAAAGAATCATACTTGGCGACATAGATGAACATTTAACCGAACAACAGCGAAAAAAAGCCGCCCAGCGCTTAGAAAACTCTCCAAACGAGCTAAACTAGTGAAAGCTATTAGTAAAACTCATTTTAAGCAGAAGTAAAGGATTTTGCAATTTCTTATTACTATTTATAAGAGAAATAATTTATTTTTTAAATAAGCCAAAAGGAGACTCAAAAGAATGTCAGTTAAAAAGTTTAGATTCGTTTCACCTGGAATTTTCATCAACGAAATTGATCGTTCACAATTGGAAAGACTACCAGCAAGAATGGGCCCAGTCATTATGGGACGCTCGGAAAGAGGCCCGGGCTTCCGGCCCACAACCGTTCATTCATATTCAGAATTTGTAGAAATATTTGGCAATCCCATTCCTGGCGGAGCAACTGATGACGTTTGGAGAAACGGCAATTATAATGGACCTACATATGCGGCATATGCTGCGCAAGCTTATTTAAGAAATAATAATCCTGTAACATTTGTTCGTATTCTTGGGGCAAACCATGCGTCAAATGATGGCGCCAATTCCGGAGTTATTGGTGATCATGGTGTTGCTGGCTGGAGAACCACAAATCTAGCAGCCAGCCTTGGCGGAGCTTATGGTTTGTTTGTTATGCCTTCTGCTTCAATTGGCACGCCTGCAACGGCAACAGTAACTTTTGCCGGGGCAGTTACAACTGGTAAAACTCTTACAATAACCGATACCACCGGTAAAAGCGTGGCATATACTGCCGCCGATGGTACTGACACCTCTGCAAGCCCACCTGAGTTCGAGGATTCGGCCGGTGGCGTCACTGCTATAGCTGCGGGACTTGGGACTTGTATTGAGAGTGCAAATGGTCACAATGGAACAATTCTTGTTACTAATAATGGTGATGGTTCGTTGACCTTAAAACAAAACATAAGAGGCACTGGAGGGAATACTACAATGACCGATAGTGGCTTAGGCAACACGACACTTGTGCAATTTGCCGCCAGCGCCGCGACGACAGGGCAAACTGACGAACAAGCCCGAGTAACAGGCTCTCTTGCTGCTGTTTGGTATCTGGACAGTGGATATATGCAGCTTTCTGGTGCTATTAGAGGCACTGAAACTGGTAGTGTACCTATAAGTGTTTCCGGAAGTTCAGTATTAATAGGAAATTCTGATAAACTCACATGGAAAGCAGTCATTAAGGATTCTTCGGATGCCACTGTTGTGGAAACTGCTTTTAGCTTTGATCCTGATTCTGATAATTATATTCGAAAAGCTTTTAACACAAATCCACAATTAGTTAATACTGATGTTTATGCCACCACTTCCGGTACAACAAATTATTGGCTAGGCGAAACATTTGAAAGATCGGTTCAAGACGCCCTAGTAGCCAGTTCTAGCGCTAATACATGCTGGGGTCTTTTAGTGCAGTTAGGCAATGGTACTAATGGATATTCCGACCAGACAAAAGAACACATTCCTTCTGAAACCGGCTGGATTGTTTCTCAAGATACTTCTGCAACTTCTCCAGGTTTTGATGTACTCAACCAACAAAGGGCAAAAAGATTATTTAAGTTTGTTTCTTTGGATGAAGGATCAGAATGGAATCAAAATAATATTAAAATATCAATTGAAGATATTCGACCAGCTAAAAGTGATAAAACCTGGGCGACATTTTCAGTTGCAGTTCGCTCAATAAGCGATACAGACAAAAACATAAGCGTTCTTGAAAAATTTACAGGTTGCAACTTGAACGTTTCTTCTCCAAACTATATCGCACGTAGAATAGGAGACAAACAAGTTACTTATGATAAAGTTAATAAACAATTAAAAGTTGGTGGCAATTATGATAATCAATCACGATATGTCCGTGTAAAAACAAACGAAGCAGCTTATTCAAAAGATCTTGTTCCTTTTGGTTGTTATGGACCTCCAAGGTATAAAGGATTTACTTTTTTTAGCGGCGCCGCAGGCAGTATCGGTGGTAGTGATGGCACGGCCACAGCTAATACTTTTGTTCTTGCTGGGTCAAGCATGGATTTTGAAGCTACAGGAAGCCGAAACCAACCCGCAGGCGACCCCCATTGGCTCCAAGGCGACCTAACAGCAGGAGAAATTTGGTGCGGTTATGAAAGCTCACAAAATAACTCGGGAAGATTAACTGCCTCACTGGCATTTGCCTCACTTGCATTAAGAGGCGCAGCAACAGACGGCGGAATAGTTGATCAAAGTAAAGCTTATTGGGGAGTCGATGTTACGAAAACTGGCTCTAGCGAAACTAGATTTGATCCTTGCGTTACTGATTATCTTAAAACGCTTGCCGATCAAACCACTGCAGATACTGTTGATTTTCATTTAACGGCCACGAATGCTGAAGTTCAATTTGCTTTCTCTTTAGATGATCTTGTAGAAGCAGGAAACGGAAACGTTTTTTATACTAGCGGTAGTCGACAAAACTCTGGAAGCAACGGCCAGACGACCAACTCAATCACCACGAAAAGTGGTAGTAGTTTCTTGTTGACTGCTTCTACAATGGGGCATGATAAATTTACTACAGTTCTTTATGGCGGTTTTGACGGCTTTGATATTAGAGAGAAAGAACCGCTTAATACAACGCGCGGTTTGAAAGCAGCCGCAACCGAAAAAAATAGTTACGCTTATTTCTCGGCTACCAAAGCTATTGAAATCATTAAAGACCCAGAGCGCGTAGAATGTAATTTGCTGGCCATGCCAGGGGTTACTAATGCAAACTTGACCACTAGATTGGTTAGAGTTGCTGAAGAGCGCGCGGATACTTTGGCAATTATTGATATTCAAAAAGACTTTACGCCTACTGGTGAAAATAATAACACCGATATGGCAAACCAAGGCAATGTAGATGAAGCAGTGCGATCGATGAAAGATCGTAAAATTGATTCAAGTTACGGCGCCGCCTATTATCCATGGGTACAAATTAAAGATACACAAACCAATCAAATTTTGTGGGCTCCACCTTCGGTAGTTGCTTTGGGTGCTTTAGCGTACAGCGATTCTGTTAAAGATGTTTGGTTCGCTCCAGCTGGATTTAGCCGCGGCGGATTAACAGCCACAGGCGCAGGCGGAGTACCCGTTGTTGGAATTAATCAACAGCTAACTTCAAAACAAAGAGATAAACTTTATGAAGTTAACGTTAATCCAATTGCATCATTCCCTGCTGAAGGAATTGTAATCTTTGGCCAAAAGACCCTGCAGTTAACTCCTTCGGCATTGGATAGAATCAATGTAAGGAGACTCTTAATCTTCTTGAAAAAAGAGATTTCTAGAATTGCGTCAACAACATTATTTGAGCCAAACCTTGATGTAACTTGGGCGTCATTTAGAGCAAGAGCAGACACTTTGCTGAGCAGCGTTAAGTCTAGATTAGGCCTCGCAGACTATAAGCTGGTGTTAGATGAATCAACCACAACTCCGGAGTTGATTGATAGAAACATCATGTATGCAAAAGTTTTCTTAAAGCCTGCTAGAGCTATTGAATTTATTGCTCTAGACTTTATTATTACGAGTTCCGGAGCATCATTTGAAGATTAAAATGGATAAAAAAAAAGGTAAGTACTATTTATTGATAGAGGCGCAAACTGTGCGAGGGAGAAAATAAAAAATGGGATTCTGGAATGACCAGCAGACTTTCGAGACCAAGAGAGCTTATAGATGGGTAGCTATTTTTAATAGGGTTGCACCTTATGCGATCAAATCTGTTTCAAAGCCAAGTGTAAGTATTTCAGAAACTTCGCACAGATTCCTTAATCATACTTATTATTATCCAGGCCGTGTAGAGTGGAGCACGGTAGATCTTAGCTTAGTCGATCCACTTTCACCAGACGCAACAAAAACAGTTTTGCACATGATAGAAGCTGCAGGATATAATCCAAATATTACAGAAAGTACTCCACTCCTAACTATTTCTAAAACAAAAGCTGTTGCCGCCTTGTCAAGCTTAGAAATTCGGCAATTAGATGCGGATGGCAATAAAGTTGAAGTTTGGAAACTAAGGCACCCATGGATAAAAGATGCTAAATTTGGCAACTTGTCATATGATAGCGATGATCTTATGGACGTTAGCGTAACTATAAGATTTGATTGGGCTGAAGTATGGACCAAAAATAATTCGTTCGCCTTGGATGGCGTAGGAATTGGGAGAAACAGTAATTTCCCATCCGATTCAAACATTACTTATTCTGGTGGTTGATATTATTAATTTTTAGAGGTGAAAAATGAGAAACAATGAAGAGCGCTTTGGAGCAGCCGCAGGTGCTGGCTCCGACCCTTCAATTGCTGAATTAACAAACAATTCAAGTACATTAAATTTTGTTGTACCAACAGATTTTGTTGAGCTTCCTTCAAAGGGGCAATTTTATCCTGAAGGACATCCCTTACACAAGAAGGACCATATTGAAATAAAACAAATGACTGCGAAGGATGAGGATATATTGACCTCAATGTCCTTGTTAAAAAAAGGTATTGCAATTGAAAGACTACTTGAAAATCTTATTGTCGATAAAACAATAAAACACAGCGACCTTCTTGTGGGCGATAAAAACGCAATAATGATGAGAACAAGGATTTCTGCCTATGGAAGCACATATGAAACAAAAATCCAATGTCCTTATTGTCAGGCTAATGCCGATCATTCATTTGATCTAGAAGAGATTAAACCAAAAGATTCAGAAGTAGATGATTCAATTCAATCTACTAAAAATGGAACTTTTGTTATTGAGTTACCATCATCCAAAGTTAAAACAGAAGTACGATTTCTAACTGGTAAAGATGAAGCTAATTTATTGACATACACAGAAAAGAAAAGAAAATATAATTTAATTGACAATTCAGTAACTGATCAGATGAAAACTTTTATTGTATCTCTCAACGGAATTGAAGATCGTGGTCAAATAGCAGAGTTTGTTGATAATATGCCAGCAAAAGATTCACACTATTTAAGGACGGTTTACACCGATTTAGTACCAAACATTGACTTAACACAAACTGTTAGATGTCAAAGTTGTTTCACGGAAGTGGAAATGGAGGTTCCGTTTACAACGGACTTTTTTTGGCCTAAGCAGTAAATATATGGAATCTGTATATGAACAATTCTTTTTATTGAAATATTATGGTAATTGGAGTTTTATAGAAGTATACAATTTACCAATTGGTTTGAGAAATTGGTTTACAAAAAGATTGATAAAGCAATTCGAAAAAGAAAAAGAAGATTACGAAAAAGCCCAAAAACAAAAATAGGCCGTCCTTTCTATTATTATCTATTTATTATTTTAAACTTTACAACTATTTATTAGTATGAGGAGGAGTGCGCAATGATAAGACCCCTAGAAATTAATTTTTATAAGCTAAAGAACAATCAGTTACAAGAAAGCTTTTTAGCGATGTTTGGTGAAACTATTAAAGTAATCTTAAAAAGAATGTTTGGTAAAATTCCCTCACCAGAAGAATACACAAAAATGGTTGCAGAAGCTGAAGAAAACGAAGGCGATGATGTTTTAACACCAGAAGATAAACAACAGCCTGGCCAGCAAAAAGAGCCAACTGAAAAATTTGAATTAATCGTTTCTGGGACCGATGATGATATTAGTTCTTTTCTTGGCGCACTTAAAGCAGAACATAAATATATGGATACATATTTAAAGCTTGGGATGGATGAGGAAGAAACAAGAGAAGCAAAATACCTACTTAGCGATGCAGTCGAAGGATTTGAAAGGACAACTGGCCTCTTATGGCCTTTTGTATAATTTGGAGGACAAGATAAATGGCTGACAGATTTGACCCTAAAGAAATAGCAGAATACCAAGTAATATTAAAGGGTATTGAAGGTATACTAGGGGAAATTGTAGATAAGGATCGGTCAATTCTCCTTTCAGCCACAGAAAAAGCCAACCTGGCCAATCAGCACGTAGCTAAACTTGAAGATACCATAAAATTAAAATTTCAAGAGCTTGATGCTGCTGGTAAACTTGCTGATAATGAAGAAAGAAGAAATGCACTTTTAGAACAGCATAGAGTAAATTTAGAACAAGCCTTAGCTAAGGTTACAACAGAACACTATGAAAGTCAACGAGCTTGGCAGCAAGCGACAGAGGCCATAGAAAATCTTGAAAATCAAATAGATTCCTTAGACCGCTCAGCGACTACATACAATGCATCGCTCACAGCCCTTACCAGAAGATTAATCGATGCGCGAGAAGAAGAAGCACGACTTAGCCGTGAACAGCTTCGAATACTCGATAGCGAAAGAGAAGCAATCGCACGAAAAATTACTGTGGAAATGCGATACACTGATGCAAAACTAAGGTCATCACAAGCTGCGCAAAGCTCAATGACAATGCTCTTTGGTCTAGACAACAAGTGGCGTCAAACATTGGGTGCTTCGTTGGTGGAAACTACAGCTGCAGCAATAAAAGCCAGAGGAGTGATTCAAGGTGTAACCGAAAGTATGGCCCACTTGTCTACTACATTATCTAATGTAGGCTCTCTTAGTAATGTAATGGGCTCAGGTCTAATGAAAATACAAGAAACTACGGTTATGATGGTAGGTTCA
>Ga0208030_1000776_pt1 | contig 20757 bp, 25 predicted proteins | sample MalvirDeepMed_M9_FD_184246 | JGI IMG/M metagenome (GOLD analysis project Ga0208030, IMG submission 184246) | Marine viral communities from the Global Malaspina Expedition - Malaspina viral metaG DeepMed_M9 (SPAdes) (version 2) | ecosystem: Environmental > Aquatic > Marine > Oceanic | place...
ATAAACAGGTATCTAAATGGTAGAAGTTTGGATTTCTTAACTCTAAAGAAATATAATCTACGTCTAAAATTTCTGCTATGAGGCCATGTGATTTTGAGTCAGTTCTGAAACCGTGTCCCATGAATAGTAAGTCTCTAAAGAAGAGAGCGTCTCCAGCTCCTTCAAAATACATATGATCAGGCAATAAAACAGTTTCATAACCATGCTGTAAAAACCATTTTTCAAATAGATACTGCTCCCCACGTCTTTCTTCATGTTTAAAATTTGATAGGATCACTCGCTTATCTTTTACGAGACCAGCATTGGCAGTGAATACCATGTCAGGAAGGTCTGGGTGAGGCAGGATGTGTTCTATTTTAGCTCCCGCTGAAGTAAGCGCATCAATCATATGTCGCCATTGAGACATTGCGAGACGTGGCTTTGGATTATTATTAACGTCCATCCATGGATTTATTTCATAACGGACATCAAAATATTCTGGAGAGCACAATAAAACTTTCATTTCATTCCCTGTGGAAATGCTAGGGTTTCGTCATGGTTGACTGTCCACGACACCTCGTGGGTTACAGCTCTAAAAGTTCGAGCAGCTGAGGGATATCCATTACCTGATTTTTTTACACCACCAAATGCAAGATGAGACTCAGCAGCAATGGACCCACCGTTCCAATAACACATACCGTAATCACATTGATCCCGGCATATTCTTGCTTTTTTGAAGTCTTCTGTGACCACCCCAACAGCCAGTCCATAATCCGTATCGTTGTAAATACGAACAGCATCTGAAACATCATCAAAAGGAATAATTGCAACGTGGGGTCCAAATACTTCATTTTTAAGATAAGGAACATCTCGCCACTCCGTTTTATATACTATAGGACTTACAAAATATCCAGGAGGTGTATACGTAGGGTCTAGTATAACCTCAGCTTCAGGATCTTGCATTACCATATCATTGAAGCCCAATACTCTATCTAGTTGTTGTTGATTAATAAGAGGTCCCATATACGCATCGGAATTGGGTCGTTGTACCCCTCCCACTGCCCATGACAAATCTACAAAGGGACGCCCTGGTTTAATATTTCTTGCATACTGTACAAAAGAGTCTGCAAATTTATCATAAATGCCTCTTTGGACTATCAACCTTCCAGAGGAAACGCATCGTTGACCTGAAAGTTTGAACGCACTGGCGAGAGCTGAAGAAACAGCTAGGTCAAAATTGGCGTCATCAAACACGATCACGGCGGACTTACTTCCCATTTCACAAGAGCACGTCTTGTGCCAGCTGTCAGCGCATACCCGGCGGATATGTTGTCCAACTTCGGCACTTCCTGTAAAACAAATATGGTCTATTCCTTTTATTTTAGCTAGATAGTCGCCAACTTCGCCGTCTCCATGTACTAGATTAATTACTCCTGGAGGAATACCAGCATCGTGGTAGAGCTGTATAGCTATTTGCGACGTGTAAGGCGCGTCTTCACTTGGCTTGAGAATGACAGTATTACCTTCAACGAGAGCAGGAGCAGCGCACCAAAAAGCACCAATGGCCAAAGGAAAATTCCAAGGACTAATAATAGCAACCACCCCTTTAGGCTTTCGCAGCATATAAGAGTCTTTTTCAGAAATTTCGGACGCAACGGCTTCTCCTTGTGGGTTACGTCCAGAGCCAAAGGCGTATTGAGCCATATGGAGAGCTTCATTTACTTCGGCAATGGACTCGTTATAGTTCTTGCCTGTTTCCAGAGAAATAACAGTGGCAAGCTCCTCCCGTCTTTCTTCAATAAGTTTAGCTACCTCATATAAGTATTCTGCCCTTTGCACTCGACCAATACTATTCCATGACTCAAATGCGTCTCTTGCTGCTACATAGGCGTTGTCAATTTCTAGAGGTATTGAGTTAGGAAAAATACCTAAGGTTTCCTCTGAACAAGGGTCTCCATTATCAAAAACACTATCAGAAGCGCTCTCTACAAAAACGCCATCAATATAATTTTTTCCGTCCTGCATATTATAACCCTTCTGTGGAATTCATGAGGTCTAAAACATTCTCTCTACAAAAACCTTTACCTCTTCTTTGAATAAATTCGTATATAACTCCTGTAAGTTCGCTTGGTTTAGTAAAGCATTGAATCAAACCTGGACATCTCATTGGTTTCTCGGTGGTAAACTCTGCATATCCCAACTGCAACCATTTTTCCATTTGTTTTTCCACTGATTCTACTTCATAAGCTAAATGGTGAATGCCTCCCACTCCATTTCTTGCTATTACCCACTGCCCTACTACGGACCCAAAGGTTCCTTCGCTAACAAAAAGTTCAGGAGATGCATGATACTGTATTGGACCATGAGTAAATCCTGAAAAATATTGAGCAAAATCTATATCTGAATATTTGCCTCTCTCAGGGGGAGATAGAGCATAGCATCGAGCAGTTTCTTTATTTGGAAATACAAGTTCAAAATCATCTGCTATTGTATATCCAAAAGCGTCAAGAAAAAACTGCGCAGTCTTTTTCCTATCTGCTACTCGATATGCTATGTGATCTAATCTCATTAAATGCTTTCAAAAAAAACGGGTTTTAATAACTTTGATCAGTACAGAATGGAGAACCCGAAACCATCTGCAAACTAAAGCCGCTGACCAAACCGGCTATTCTAGCTCGATAACGAGATCAGGAGGCATTACCTCATAAAGCTTGCCCGGCTCGTAATGAACAGTGGGAGGTTGATAAAACAATCTCCGTGCAGTTGGCCTCTTCCATTTAACTCTAAAGGGAGCGGTGACAATGCCAAGCGCACCCTTTACTACAGTAACAGCCCCCTCGGCCACTCCCGCCGTTGTACCTTTAACGAAGTGAACCACGCTACACACACAGTGTCGCACTGGATACAAGGTATACACAAAGCCATCATGGGAAGGCTCACGACCCAAAGCACTGGAGCTAAGCACCAGAGCCATAACAATTGATAAAACCATTTTTTTCATTCTACTGTCTCCTCTTGAGAATAAGCGGCGGCTAACATTTCCAAACTGATAGCCAAAGATTCATTTTCTGTATGCTTGCCTACCTGTTCATGAAGGCGAGTCATAATTTTTCTAGCTGTCTCAACATCAATAAACTCATTGATGATGCTAAATATTTGTCGGGCTTCAGAATCGTTGGTAGGCACTTACTTCTCCTTATTTCTTAGGTCTATAGATGAACCATCCTTTGTTTGGCAGATAGCCTCGATGGCTTTCTGCATAGTCACTCTCATCGCATCTTTGCTCCTTCTGCTTCTCGGACAATTGATCCCAACGAATTTTCGGAAAAATTAAGTTTCCTTTCTTAGTTCGGCCAAAGATAAGCTTAGCGCGGCAATCTTGGCAAGTAATTTCTAACCAATCATTTTCACTACTATCTAATCTACAAACAAATTTAAAGTTAGGAGAACCACACTTTCCACATCCATCATGTTGGAAAATTTCTTGAACTCTGGCGATTTGTTTGAAAAGATCATCTTCTTGTTCAGCCTCTACATCAAACCATAAATTATCAGTTGTTTTAATTCTAGCTTTCATTATGAACCCCTATAAAAATCACCTTTCCAATTGTCATCATAGCCCTGAATCTTTTTATCAATAGACTTAGGCTTTCTTTGGAAACCGGACAACTGGCTAATCAACACTCTCGCTTCCATATTGCTTACATCATTAATAACCTTTACCTTATTATACTGTGATTTAACAAAACTGGCAACAGAAATATCGAGCCTTTTACAAAGTTGATTGAGGGCTAGAATTTGTTGATCATTCATGTTTTCTTCCGAAGCCATGACATCCTCTTCATCCTGATTTTGTAATTCTTCGGCAGTTACGACACGAATCTTTAATGCTCTTCGTAAAGCTTTTCCTTCTGCTCGGGTATCTGCTGTAGCTACCAAGTGCGTGTTGAAGGGATAGGGGATTTTATCATACAGCACGTCTACGCATCCATCAACCTCAATAACACTTTCCGTAGAATATTTTCTGATAGCCAGGGAATGCTTAATTGTGCATTTGTTGTTTTGCCTTGTTGGTACTTCTACTATTTCACTTTTGGAATGTAAAATTTCTCCAAAACATCTTTCTGTCACTCTTCTCAGGCCGTCAACGGTGGGAGCCCCCTGGATTAACTCATGATCCGCCAAGTGATCAAGAATGTACTCGCTCCACTCAGGATCATATTCATTGGGTCGTTTTGGATTGTCATCTAGGGGCGGCGCCAACACGGGAGTGGGCGTAGGCTCTTCATCATAAATTTCTACCATCTCTGTGAAGTCGCTTTCGCTTTTAATCATAGCTCAAAGTACCTTTCATCTTTCTTGGGGTATATATTTTCAATACTGTTTAGAATTTCTAGTAAATTTTTAGCTGTTTGTCGGGCGTATCTTTGAGAAAACTTTTTTTCCATTTTAACTCGAATTAGTACAAGACCTTGGCCTAAAACTAGTCCTGTCTTTTGCCTGTCGGCTTTTTGATTTTTAATTAAATTGTCTATTCCCCATACTGGTCTAAAATGAGAGGGGCCATCCACTTCAATAGCCGTTCTCAGCTCGGGTACAAACAGGTCAATCTGTAGTCGATTATTTTGTAGCCAATGTTCCTTATGGAATTCTACTACAAACCCCGCTTTGGTTAATTCTTCAAGTACAAAGTGTTCTAGCTTAGAGCCTATTCTGCTGGCTTCTTGTACGGCCTCGTGAGCTTTTTTAATCAGAGCCTCTCTTTCTGCTGCGGTTTTTTTATTCCACGAATCTTTGCCGGTCTCTACTCTTTGTTGTCGCTTCTCCTCCGGCATATTATCCCACAATTCTCCCTGTTTTTCACTAATTTTAAGCTTTGTAGAAGCCTTCATTACCTTTCCTTTAGTAGGATGCTCCGTTCTTCCTTCTTCAAGAGCTATTTTTTGAGCCTCTCCCTTACTTCTTAACTCTACTCCATGTTTCTTTAACAGTCTTCTAATTTTATTGGGATATGTGGAAAATTTTTCAGCCAGCTGATGAGTGCTGAAATTTTCTTCTTTATATAGTTGAATTATTTGTTGTTCTTCGTTATTCATCTTCATCTATCCTTTTAAGCACTTTCCAATCCCAATCTTCCATAATATATTTGGGTTTTTTAAATAATTTTTCCAGTAAGTTTGCATGACTTTGACTTCGTGCTATTAATTCTATATCATCGTTGTAAAAAGGGATGGTCAATTGTGCAAAGCGGATCTGTTCTAAATGCATCCAATCAAAATTCCACACATAATAATATTTCTTTTGAGAGCATATGTTAGAATTAAGATTTTGTGTCAATAGGAGATTGTCGGTAATTAAACTTCCCTGAAAACAATAGGATTTAATTTGTTGCATAATATTAAAATGTATATCTACCGGACGACTGTGCATCTCGTTACAAAAGATACAACAACTATTCGTTTCGTTGAGCTGATTAAAATTTTTAACTAAAAAGATACTTTGTTGATTAAATTGTATTTTATCAGTTAGAACACCTATCATGATACCAATTCCTTTAGTTTATTTAAACACCCTTGGGATCTAGCTTGATCGCCAACCATACTAAATATTTCTGCAACTCTATGATAAAATGTTTGGCCATTAAGAACATTTTCATAAACAGAACTACAATATTGATTGCGATCTTTTGTATCATTTATTAGAGGGTCTAATATTTCTTCAAGTTGTTTAATTGATTTAAAATTTTTATACAACGTGTGGACTCCATTTAATACTACAGGAGCAGTCTTTAGATAGGAGGCATCTAAACAATCAAAATTACCCAAGTCTATGCAAGCCTTGTTAGATGAGAGAGCGTCGGCTCTTTCAAATATCGTAAAGTCTCCCAGATATTGAGGAAGAGGTATTTTTTGAGGACCAAAAATTTTTGTGTTATATTTCACAGTAAGCCATTCTAGAATTTTTAGGTGTTCCATTCCTACCTGAATATCATTATTAAAAACACAAATATCTCCACGTAATATGTCCGACTCTTGCCCATTATGAATTTGAGCAACATTAGCAGATGGCTTAACCATTAATGTATTTTTTTGATAATTGATAAAATCATTAATATATTTTTGATCGGTAATATAGGCTATGGGTTGTTTTTTAAGTTGGAGAGGAGAGGCGCTAAATACCATATAATCAAACTGAAAATCTTGAGCAGCTAATTCGAGTGTAATATTAGCCTGATTTTGATACAAAAAAACCAAATCGGGCTTAACTTCATCCAGCACATCCATTAAGGGTTTGTTGGTATTCCAGATGAATAGTTCTAGGTCACAATTCTCCTCTAGGGTCTTAAGAGTGCTTGCTATTCCTCGAAGGTATGCGAATGGTAGATCTGGAAGTGCAACTTTCATACAAAAATTTCCCTTGCTCTTTCTATGTCTTTAGAAGTATCGATGTCTATTATTTGACATTTGTTATGGCTTATACAAGTAAATTGTCCCCCTCTTTCAACAATATCATTAATAATTTCAAATCCAAATTTGTGATAATTTTTTTTATCCCAACACAATTGTTTCAAAAGCCTTAATTCTTCTCCGTTAAAAACTGCTATTTGCCCCCATTTGTTTGGAAGATCATACATCATGTTTTGCAAGGAGCCTTTATCATCTATTATACATCCTACCTCTTCTTCAGTCATAGTTTCATTGTTGATTAAAACGCACGAGCTGATAATATCTAAAGAAGCGACTGCATGTGTGTTAAAAAATAAATCGCCATAAACTAAAATTAAGGTAGCAGCCTCTTTAATAGTTCTTAAGCCAATCCCAATACTTCTAACCACATTAGTAGTTTCATAAAATTCATTTTCTACTTGTATGATACGGTCGGGTACATGTTTCATTAATCTATTTGCGTGAAAACCACATACTAGACTTATAGATACGTATGGGAAAACCTCTTCCAGAATATTTATTTGGTTGTTTATTATTTGTTTATTGTTAATTTCCAGCAGGGCTTTAGGACCATATGATTTCATCCTTCTTCCACATCCGGCCGCTGGTATTATGACACACACCTCTGTATTGGAAAGTTTCTTATTATATATTTGTTGTATATGTTTTCTACTCATTGATCACTATTAATGGTTCTGCTATATGTATAATCAACTTCTGCTGAGAAAGGCATACGTTAAGTACTTCTATTAATTTTTGATAGGGATTCTCTCTAAATGGCGTTGATTTAATTATATTTTTATGAAAAAAAATTGGGATATTAACGTCAAGATTAGTTAAATGGTTTGTATCTAAATAATAAGGATGCTTGGTTTTGTTTTTTGTACGAAAGCCGTCACAAACTACAGCTGCTACGTTAAGGTCTTTAGCAAAGGCCTTAGCTATTTTTATAAGACCTTCGCTTTCTTGAAAGGAAACGTTAGATTTAAAAAAAGCGTAGATATTGCTATCGGATTTATTTAATATGGTGGTAAAAAAATCTGAGTCGGAGTCTCCTATATTATATTCAGCAATATAATCTGGATAATCTTGGATTAAAGGCATCATTTTAGAGCCTTCGTATTTGCCATGATTTCCTCCTACAGCAATTGTTATATTTTTAGACTCGGGCATAGATCTTCTACCTTTTTGATCAAATGGCTGTCATCTTCATAAAATTGAATTTTTTCTTCTATCTTAATTCCAAAGCTGCTTCCTGAATATTTTTCCTGTGCTATTCTGAGCACCGTAAGTCCATTGCCATTGTCATTGGGTGTAAGGCAAGAAAAGGCTTGTAGGTCTTCATACATTGCATCATGAATTTCTTCGGAAAAGCTAAAAGGAATTCCTTGTAGAGTTTCAAACACTGTATAAAACAAATATTTATGTTTTTTAGTACTATCATAAGAAAGATCAATTAAATCCCTATCCCATTCATATTCTAAATTAGCAGCATTTTGAATTCGCCAATGATTAAACCCATGATGATTTGCAATCTCCATTATTCTAGGTGGATCTACATTCTTATTAAACTTATTGATGACGGTAAAAACTGGGGGTTTAATATGTTGGGATGCTGCGCTTTCAATACAGTGCTCCAGATCTTTTTCTGTGTCATTTTCCCTAAAGAAAAGTATAAGGTGGTAAGGGGCATGTAGTTCAGACTTAATTTTTTTTAATATGTCTTCTTCATCAACTAGCTGTAGCTCCTCAATAAATTCTTGATTCCTGTAATAAACACAAATCTTATCTTGAATGACATAAAACTCTTTGTCATCATCATAAGCTTCTACTACATTGGCATTTAGGTTTCTATACTTTTCCAAACGATTTAATTTACAACCACTCTGTGTTTTATCTTTGTATTCTGCAAAATAACAGTTTTTACAACTTGTAGATATTTCAAAACCTTTTGGGGCTGTCATGGTCTTTTTGCCTTTATATCATATTTAATATTTTTCATTGCCATCTCAACAATGTTTAAACCTAGTCCTTCTAACTGTTGTTGAACCTGAATTAATGGCACTATTTTCATTCTACCGTTGGTTAGATGTAAATTACACTCTTCCATCGGTAGTAGTCCGAGGAATATGGCGCGAGATATTTCAAACAAATCTGTCGATACCACCTGAATGGTGCCGCCATGTCTTAATTTTTTTACTGTGTTTGATAGTGCGTCGGGAGGAGCATAATCTAAAGAGTCAACCATTAAAATTTCTGTACATATAGCGTTGGGAATTTGGTCTAAAATCTGAGGGCTTAGAATATGGTTCTCATAACCATCTATAAACTGACTTTCATGAGTTGTCAAGTTGACTTTCATTGCATTCCTCTGCTGTAAAAACTGTTATGCACTAATTGAAAAACCTGTTCCCATTTATGAACAAATGTATTGATATTGTGGTATTCTACGATGTAATCTCTAGCGTTTTGTGATATCTGTGATAGATTACGTATTTCGTTATTTTTGATTTTGTCTATAATGGTTATCATATGTTCGACATCTTTAGCAATGAAGCCCGTCTCGTTGTTTTTAATAACATGTTTAATTTCAGGGGTTTCTATAGAAATAGGAATAGTTCCACACGCCATTGCTTCCAGAAGCTTGATATTAATATGTTTCCACGTATTAATGAAAACATCTCCTTGATTGTAAAGCTCTGTTTTATCTTCTCTATCAGTTGATACAATGTTATATTTATTTAAGGGGGCTAAAAATTGTGCCACAGGCTCCGGTATAAAATTATCTAAAACAATAGTAAAGTTTTTTTCTATATTTAATGGACGATACTTGTTTGTGTCAACTCCAGTATTGATAGCAACCGCTCCTTTAGAAGGGTGAGGCCACTCTGAAATAAGGGAGTTATGTGTACAAACATTGATTATAAATTCATGTTCATATAATTTAGTAACATCTTCTGTAGTAACGTTGGCAAAAATAGGAGAAGTCTTAACTATGTTTTCTCCGCAGTGATCAATGATAATTAATGGAATATGTAATGCGTGTGAAATACTAGACCCAAGATTATATTGTTCGATTCTATTATGACATATCACTAAATCAAAATAACTATTATATATATTACTACTTGCCGCCGGAAGGTTAAAAACATTAGAGGGCTTCTCTTCTACTAGACCATTCCACTCGCTATTAATATTTTCGTTCCATAAATAAAATTCATGCCCTGTTTTAGATAATGCATGATTATATTTTTCTTCGGCTTCACAAAAAGTAATGATTTTTAAATTATCTTCCTGTGTACGCTTTACAGAACGAATAATATTTTTTATCGGATACATATATAGTCCTTTAGGGTATCGGCCGCTGTCTCGTGAGATAAAGATTGCAATAATGCTTTGCTATTGAGTTTCTTTTTATCTCTAATATATTTATTATTATAAGCTTCTTTCATACAATAAGATAAAGATTTGATAATAGGTTTACGAATAGTTTCATGGGCTGTAAATACATCGGGGAAGGGTCTTCCAGGAACAGCACAAGATTCCTCATAAGAATCTATTAACCAAGCATTTTGATCCGTTAATATTTCTGCTGTACCTGTACCCTTAGTAATAATAGGGTTGTTTCCAAAAATAGCTGCTTCCAGTGGAAAATTCTGGGCTGCAAACATATAAGAAGGAGATACCATACAATCACATTCTCTATGCGCTATGAGTGTATGGCTTGGGTCCAGAGGGGTATTTACCACATGGACTAATGGAGTAAGGACTGCATCATATAAAGTGCCAGCTTTGTGTACCGCCTCTTGAAATATTGGTTGAAAACTTTCAGGAGCAACCCCCGGAAAAAAGAGAATTAGTTGCACTTGGTCTTGTTTAGTAAAAGACCGGTAATATGCTATAATCAGCTCTTCTATTCCATTTTTAGGGTTGGTATCTCCCATAAAATAAAATTTAAATCTATTTGGATCTAAACCTTCCAACTTTTTTTCGTTTGGAATATTTTCTATAACAGAGGTGTCGAGGCTATTCTGTATATTGCGAATGGTTTTAGTGGGAAATTCTTTTTCAAGATATTCTTTTACCACATTACTGTTAACCCATATCTCATCTACAAAATTTAATTTATATAACCATCCATTATATTTCATATCTATAGTTTCTAACTCTACTACTCCTATATTCTTTTTAAAGCTTTTGTCCGCAATAAAATACATAGGTAATGTATGTTGTATAAGAATATCATAGTTATTAAATCGCGTATACTCTGTTTCTTCTTTGTCTGTTTGTGTAGGAAAAGACGCAAGAAATAGAGGACGTGCGGTAATATCTATATTTGTTTTTTTCAAAGACTGTAGGAGATTTAAACTTCTCTTTCCCCATTCGTCTGGTTGTCGGTATGGTCCTACAAAAAGAACGCTCATGATTTTTTCCTCTTGTGCGCTTCGGTTAAATAGGCATCTTGATTTAAAGCAAGCGCCCCGACTCTTGCTTTTTCACAAGTGATTTTGTTAGTAGCAATTGCTTTGTATTTTTCAAAAAGCTTATCTCTATCAAGGACTTCTAGATTACCAAATTCTATAGTAGCCCCCATAGACAAATCGCATAATGTTTTATTTCCGTCGTATTCAAAGGCTTTGTGCGCTTCTTGTAGAACATCGGAGTAAAGCCATATAATAAATTGTTGGTTGTCTAATCCTTCGGGAATACTTTCAGGAAGATTATAAATTGTAGGAGGGGCATCCCATTTTCCCTGATTGTCTATAGGAAAGTATGTGTCTATGTATTTTTCCCACGCTTGGGAACACTGGTCCCACGTATATCTCTTTTTGGCAGCCTTCCTAACGTCCATAGATTTCTTTAGCCTTTTATCTTCTGGCAGAGTAAAATGCTTTTCTATTATTTTTGCTAAATGATTGTTGTCAGGGTAGGCTCTTTCCGCATTAGTTTCTAGCTCTCGCGCCATAGCCCCAATGTTTATTTTATAACCTTTTAACCAATGTAAAACATCTTCCATAGCGCTGTAATTGGTGGCGGCAATAGGAACTCCACACGCTCCAGCTTCTACTTGAGGCATCCCGAAACCTTCACATATAGCATATTGTACATATAAATCAAACAGATTATAAATTTGTACTAATTCTGGAATTTCGAGCCCCCACATGACATTGGGACACTGCGATGCGAACATTCCACAATGTTTACATTTAGTCATGGGTCCTTCAAAAAAACCTATATGGAATTTACTACAGCTTTTACACTTATAAGTCATTAAGACTTTGCCTGATAAGTTTGTAGATATAATACCATCGGCTATATCCCATCCGTTTTTTTCTGGATAACTAGTATGTAGATAGAGATATGTTTTATCCGCTATTTCTTTAGGAGCGTTGTCAAGAAAAATTCTGAAAGATTTCATTAGCTCTACAAAAAGTTTTCTCTTTTGATTCCTCATAACTGTTCCCACGATGAAACAGTCAGGATCTAATCCAAAAGATTCTTTATGGGCTTTTTTATTTACCACCGGCTTATAAATGGCAGGGTCAATTCCGGGTGACGCGCACCCAATAATCTTCATATTTTTTCTAGCTTGTTTTTCTAAAACCCTTTGTCCAAATTCTGAATAGACAAAAAGGGCGTCAGTTTCCGCAAATCCATGGACCCACTCTTGCTTTTGAGGCTCAGAATCTACAGTTGGCATCCACACCCAATGAAAATAGGGGCGTACAGGTGTGTTTTTAATGAACATATCCATCCATGGATCACGATAAGAGAGTACGATATCGGGCTTAAAGTCTAAGCACACTCTATCAAATCTCCACGCCCCAAATTGGGCTCCTCCGTGTGGGTCATACCCTTCTGCTTTTTCATTCTCTTCAGGCATGTTGGCATAAAAGATCCAGTCTAAATTATTAACAAAGGAATATTGACCATAGGAAGCAAACTCTGCAAGTTCATATTTATTGGTTTTGGCCAACCTTGTTAACAATTCATTAGCATATGTTCCAAACCCTGAATGTACATAATGAGCCTCGCTAACAACTAGAACCCTTTTCTTGCCCATATTCCTGTTCCTTAATTTTTTCTACGGCACTATAAAAAAGCTTTTTAATATAGTTGTTGCTTTTGCCCATTTTGGTACATATTTCATGAAATCTATATTCCATTAATCGTAAATCTAAAACTATTTTTTCTTCATCGGTGAGGTCGGGTAAATATTCCCAAAATTTTTCCTTTTCAATGTAAGCGGGGATGTTCATCACCGAAAGATCTACATGATTCTTTTTTCTCTTCATCAATTTAATTTCTTTGATAATTTCCCAACGAATGGGATTCCAAGCATACGTGGAAAGAACCTTCCCTTTAGCGGGATTAAAGTTTTTTAGGGCTTTCCAGAGCCCAATACGTCCTGCTTGGAGATAATCCTCCCTTTCCGTTTGATCTTTTGGATGGAACGAGTTGACAATAGATGCCACAAGTCCCATGTTTTTTTCAATTAAGTCTTCCATTATATTATACTTCCTAAACTATGTTTTTGATCTTATGAACTGATTTTATTAAGAAACTATCTCTTTTTTTGTCCCTTGAACCTCTCAAAAGCAATACTGCTCCTTCTTTGAAGTGTTGTTTAAATTTTAACCACTCTTCAGAAAAGATAACAGTGTTGTCCAAGCTGCAACTGCTATCGCTTATAGTAATAAAGGCCATTTTTTGACCCTTGGATTTACCCTTTTTAATTTTCCACTCCCGGACGCCTTCTATTTGAGCTGCTATGGAAATACCTTGTCGAGAATCAAACCCCCCTACAAATTCCTTACAGGTACAATTTGCGTTGCTGATGTCATATTCATCAATTTTAGTACAAGTAAGAGCAATTCCTAAGTACTTTTCTTCCTGTTGAGCTAACCATGAAGGGGAGTCATCAAAATTATACCCTGGATTTTTTAAAGATTCAATTAAACTGTTTAAGTCATAAAGGCGATCTTTTCTATAAATAGGCCGATGTTTATCATTCCAGTTATTATCAAGTATCATTTGATTAATACATTGACCTAAAGAAAAATCTTCATACTTCTTTTTACATGATTGTATCCACGGTATTTCTCTTTTACTTAATTCTTTAAAATGTTGTAATTGATGGCTCATCTCTGATCTTTTGAGCTTAAAACAGTCCAAGGCACCACATAAAATTAAGCCTTCAAATGCATTAACCTTGATACAGTCGCCAAAACCAATTAGGAATTCGTTCCAGTCACATTTAGACACATCTATCTTATTTTCAATAGAACACTCTACCATTCTATCGTATACAGACCCTCCCACTCCCTTTACGTCGGTCATTCCAAAAGTAGGATGCTCTTCCAAAAGCTTAAAGTTTTTATTCATGTTTTTAATATTAGGAGGGCGCACGTCTATATCCATAATTCTGGCATTATTGACTAATTCTTGAATTTCTTCATATGTATCGGGCTTCCCAATGGCATTCTTTAAATATGAAGTAAAAAACTCATGAGGAAAATGAGCCTTAGTATAAGCCGTAAGATAGGAATTGTAGGCATAACTAACCGAATGTGACTTATTAAACGAATATCTCTGGCTTTTTTCGATCCAACTAAAAATTTCTTCTGCTTGCTCCTTATTGACCACTTTATTGGTTTCAGATTTTTTGATAAAATTTGTTTTCAACTCTGTCATTAGCCCAACGTTCTTTTTACCGATAGCTTTACGTAAAATATCGGCTTCTTGAAGATCAAATCCAGCAATCCCACGAGCAATGAGGAGAGCCTGTTCTTGGTACACTAGAATACCATAGGTAGAAGACAACATAGACTGAAGAGCTGGGTGAAAATACTCTACAGGGTCATGTCCATGTTTTCTATCAATATAGTGTTGTGTAAGGCTTTTGCCGTCTACAATAGCTTCCAAACATCCCGGTCTCATAATAGCAATGAGATCTGAAAGCTCTTCTATATTTACAGGCGCAGCTTGTTTGGCCAAACTACGCCCCAACTGAGACTCAAGTTGGAATACTCCTTTAGTATTTCCTTCACAAATTAAATCCCATGTAGCTTTACAGTTTAGAGGTAGCTTGGTAATGTCTGGGTTGTAAATAATTTTATCATTTTCAGTTTCAAACATACAGCCACATTCAAACGTTTTCATTCGCAAAAGCTCCCTTGAATTTTCCTACAGAGGCTTGGCGACGATGAAACTTTAAAAACTGAACTAGCAGTTTTGCTTCGTCTATAACGTCTGAAAAAGCCTCATGTGCCTGTTCCGCTTCCATCCCAAAGAATTCCCTAAAAGTATCAAGTCTGAAATTTCTAGGCTCCTCTAGATTTTCAAACCAATACCACATTAAGTCCATAATATCCAGTTTTGTGACAGTGGACAGCGGCATTTTTGTCTTGTGCTTTGCTGCTATTCTTTCACATATTTTTAAATCATACCCAATGATGTTATAACCTGCTGGAATAGGTTCGGTATACCATTGACCCGGAGCTTTGTCTATATTATACCTTTGACAATATTTACAAAAATTTTTCCAAACGATCTTTTCACTTTGACCACTTTTCCACAACTCTACAATATCATCAGAGCTAACACCTCTTTGTTGAGCGTGCCACTCAATAGTCTTTTTACGATCATCTGTAAAGTATTCTTCTTTATCAATACCATCGGGTCTAATAGTGGCCTTAAATCCTTTATCTTTCCTAATCTCTAGAGTTTTAGGATCGATAGGAAGAGCCGCCAATTCAACAGGGTTACAAGTACGTGCATCCTTACCATCAGTTTCCCAGTCAAATACTACAATCCAACGTTCATTCATATCATCCTCCGATTAAAGTTATCCTGAATCTGATCTAGGGGCCTTTCTTGGATCAGTTTCCTCTGTCATAAACTCTAAGGTTTCATCGTCCATTCTTATAGTTTCTAGAACACTTATAGGTTTTTTGCATTGAGAACAACAGATTTCAAATTCATCTACGACCGCTTCACATTGAGGGCAATATATCCAATGAGTCATTTTTAACTCTCCATTGTATTAATTTCTAGCTGTTTAGCTAAGCTTTTATATAATAAATGACAAGTAATTTTGGCAATTGCGGCGTATTGGTCATGCGTGGAATTGTCGCCGCCGGATATTTGGTCAGCAATTGCATCTATAAACGAGTACAGTACAATACACATTTCTGTGTTGTCCTCTTCCATATTAGAAATAAATTCTGTTACTCCAAAAGATGTGTTTTTATGGAATACTTCATCTATAATACTTTCTATGGTGTGAAGCTGAACGTAGGGAAGTCCCGACTTTGTTTCTGTCATTGTTTTCCTCTCAGTATATTAGGAACTTCCATAATTTTATCAAGCATTTTAATTCCTAAAACATCTAGTTTAAGTAGTCCTACATCTTCACAGCTTGGACCTTCCAAGCCCGCAATGGAGTCCTTGTCTTCTCTATCCGCTGAATGAATCAAAGGACATGTTTGAGAAATAGGATTAGGAGAAACCACTACTCCCGCCGCGTGCTTCGATTGAATAATTTTTGTACCTTCTAGTCTTATAGACTGCTCAAATACCTTCGCAAAGGGTCCTTCTAAAGCCCCGTCTTCTCCAATTATACACCAGTCTTTAAGCTGTTCTTTTTTATTTTTTAGAGCCCATAAAATAATAGAGGAAATTCCCAGCTCCTCTTTCATATCCTGGAGGTCATCGGCAATTTTAGACTCATCCATGATATGTCTAGTGATATTGTTTTGTTCCTCAAAAGAAATATTTCCACGCGCTTGCATAACCCGCTTAAGAGACGCTCGTCCTTTAAGGGTTTGGAACGTGACAATTTGAGCTACATTATCTTTTCCATACTGACTTTTAATATGGTCAATTACAGCAGTTCTAGCATCTTTTGGTACGTCGATATCAATATCAGGCATAGAAATTCTGCCCTCTGTGTTGCGTCCTGCATTATAAAACCTTTCAAAAACGAGATCGTATTCAACAGGGTCAATTTGAGTAATACCAATTAAATAAGAGACTATACATCCAGCTGCGCTTCCACGCCCAGGACCCGTCAGGTATCCATTTGACCTGCAAAATTCAAGAATATCACGAACAATGAGAAAATAACTAGACAGTCCAGCTTCTTCAAACACCTGTAGCTCATTATCAACTCTTTTTCCATATTCCTTGAAATGAAGGTGGTCTTTTCCTACATGAGGCATCTTTTCCTTCCATCCTTCTCTACAAAGTTGTCTCAGATAATCAGCTGGAGAAACGCGCCCAGGAGGAGTAAACTCAGGGGGATTTGGTGCGCTTAGAATGTTGTATTTTGCACACATATCAGCAATTTTTACTGTATTTTTTATTTCCTCTTCAGTATGCCATTTTTGCATCTCTTTCTGGCTTGGGATATGGAAGCTATCACCCTCAAAAAAGGCCTGTAGACCCACCTGTACGCCATTCTTTATATCTCTTTGTATGTTACCTATACTCTTTTTTAAAGAGGTGCTTAGAAGTACTCTTTGGTCGTCTGCGTCCCCTCTTGTGGGATAGTGGGCGTCGGGTGTAGCCACCGGTGAAATTCCGGTTTTTTTAGCGATTTTACGAAGAGAATTAGCTACTTTATAGCCAATATCCCCCTCTTGAGCATCGAGTACTTGAATCTCTACAAAAAAGTTTTCTTTTCCGAACATGTTTTGCAGGTATTTAACAGCTGTAGTGCCTTTTTTCTCCCAATCCTCGCAAAGTTCGTCATTTTCTGTAATTTCATTAGCTACATAGGAGCCTAGATGTCCACTAAAAGAGATAAGATTACCCTTTTTAGCTACCTGAGCAATCTGATCAAAACTAACCCGAGGTTTGTAGTAAAATTGCTCTTTTTTATTAGATAAAGAGACTAAAGAGAGCAAATCCTTCCATCCTTCCAGGCTTTTAGCAATAATAACCTGATGAAAGAGCTTTCTATTGTCTGGGCTCTTGTCTAGAGGGTCTCCGTAGCAGATATACATCTCACATCCCAGAATGGGCTTCTGATTATTGTCACCTAAGGTTTTATGGAAGTCGACGGCACCCGAAACGGTGCCGTGATCGCTTAAAACACAGGCCGAAGCCCCTATTTCTTCTATTCTTTTGGATATTTGAGATGTTTTAGAAAGTCCATCGAGCAAGCTATATTCAGAATGGACATGTAACGGGATGTAGTTCATTGTTTGAGACATTTCTTAATGGGTTTAACAACATAGTAGCCAATAAATCCCCCAATTCTTCTTTTTCCAATCTTAATTCTAATCTCATTTTCCAAATTTGTCAAGGGGCATTTAATTTCTTTACTGAAACTTACTAAAAAGATAAAAGAACAGATAGGAAGTGCAATATACCATGGAGTTAAGAAAGGAACTATAAAAAAAGCTATTGCATTGCCTATAACTACAGCTAAATGAAATATAACCAATAAAAACCATAATATTCTCATTTTCCTTCCCTCCCCAGAGAAAAAAATAGGGTTTTATTATGGAGGTTAATCGGTAAAGTGTGGGAAAACCCTGAAAAAAACCACCTTTATGTTAAAGCTGCCGATTAAACCAGCTAGTCTAGGTTAAATATCTCCTTAATATTAGATACACGAATTACCCTTTCATCCCTACTTCTGGGTGTTCCATAGTACCCAAAGGGATGACCTTGTTCGTGTAAAATAGTTCCAATAAATTGGTAATTTTCCACTGCATTAAGGTCAGGCTGAGCTTCGTGTCCACAGTCGAGACATTTGAACTCATCTGCGGACTTCCGATTATCTCTTTCGACATGACCACAATTTGCACACCTTTGGGAGGTATAAGATGTTGGTGGCACATAACATGGAATGCATCGGTCTTCACATTGGGTAATCAGATAGTCCACGATTTTGTCTTGACCAAAGCTGCCATTTTGAGCCCCGGTCGTAACGCCATCAATAACTAAGCCACTATGATTTTTTTCTATCTCCTTAAGAATAGGATCAAGAAAGTTTTTAATAGCTTTCTTATGCTTTTTATGAAGCTTCTTCCATCTTTTCCTAAGGCCTCGACGTTGTTTAGAATCATAATGATCCTCTTTCTTATGTCGTTGCCCTTTGGTTTTGTTAATTTCAAATTGAACTTCCGCAATTGCCTTTTCCAGAGTGCCAATATGCTCTGGTTTTTTATAGATTACAGATCCTACTACCAACCAACATTCATCACGTTTGTTGATATCAGTACCAACCCAATTTGTAGGCTCGTATGCGGGGGTCCATGGAATCTCCACAGCTGCCACAAAAGCTTTTTGTTCGACATTAAGATTGCCGCCGAACTTATTTGACTTGAGGTATTGTTTATTAACTAAACATCCTACATTGTCAGTATAAGGAAGGGCGTGTGAAAACGAACCTCCTTGGGGTGTTGTAAAATGTAAACAACCTTCTTCATCTTTGACGTAAGCTCCTTTGTAATGAACGTCTTTGACTTTGAACTTAATCAGCTCGCTGATAGCTTTATTACGTTTCATATATCCCTGATACCTATTGAGACCATGCTCTAAAGTATCAGTCTTAAACGCCTCAATCTTTTCAGCCCAACCATTTTTCTCAAAAATAGGAGCGTAGATATCTTTGAGCGTACTCTTGGTCATAGGAAGACCATCATAAGTGAGATCTTTCTTAACACCTCCTCCTCTAACATGGATTGAGGAGATAAGACCTGTAGCAATGTCTTCAAAAATTTGGCTAGACAGATCATTCAAGGTTCTATTAAAGACCTTGACTTGATCCATGAAAGACGACTCTAAAAGAGTTGGCAATACCCATTTGCAATTCCGTTTCTTACTTTCCATATTAATATCCTCTCAAGTAAAAGTTATAACAGTCAACTTAACATTAAGTCAACTTTTGAAAAACTAATAGTCCTAAACCTTTATTTACCACCTCCTTTTTTCTCAAGTAAAAAAAACAAAAAACATTTTATTCGTGTTGATCAGTACAGTGAGGTAATGTTAAACGCTCCTGCATCCTAAAGCCGCTGACCAAACCGGCTGGGTTTTACTGTTCTTGATCAGTACAGTGTGGCAACTCCTTCCACCTGCAAGTTAAAGCCGCTGACCAAACCAGCTATTCAATACTCCCCGGAGCTTTATACTTTCCTGTAACATGCTCAGGGTGCATCAAATGTTCTGTTGTCCATTCAATACCATATTTATTAATCATGTAATTTGTCTGTTCACATTTGGTCATGTGCTGACCGTACCGAGAGGCTTGAGAAATCCTTTCTTCTATAAGTGGATCAATGCTCGTATCCTCAAAAGTGCTTTTACCTTGATGGCACAGTTTAGAACATTTCCAAGACTTAACCAAGTTCGGCTTCTCTGTTTCTTTTATAAATTGAAATTTCTTTTTCAACATCTCTTCGGTTTTTGGAAGATCTTCGTCTTGAAGATGAATGGTAAATGCTCCACCGTCATTAATAAAATAAATAGTAACTAAAAAAGTATCAACATGAGGATAGAGATGTTTAATGGCGTAATGATAGATTCTTAACTGAGCATCATTCAAAAGTTTCTCTTGTGTCTTTTCTTCTCCTGTCGCCCAGTCTAATCTTCTTCCAGTCTTCCAGTCAATAATCTCATATACATTATCACCCAAGTCTGTTACTAAGTCAACAGTACCTTTCAAAGAAAGTTTACCTTCTAGTTTTTCACCTCCTACTTCATATGAATATTCAGCCCATTCTTGGTCTATTGTAATATCAAAATGAGGCTCGGCGTCAACGACATCTCTATTTCTGGGATCAAACATCCCTTGGTTATACCGGAGCGCCTTCCACGTCCACTCTATACAATCTTTAAGGTCTTTATTAGTCCATGTATGATGGCTACATCCATCGGCATAGTATTTATAAACTTTTTCTATAATGGTTTCTAGATATTCAGGTTCATATAAATCAGTAATAACCTTCCCCACTACATCATCGGTAATAGTTTTCTTTCCATCCTGTGCGCCTTTCTTACAAACAGCACAGATTTCAAGAGCTTTGTGTACTATAGTACCCTTATCAGCTTTCTGATTTGACTCTCCACGCCAACCCAATGTATATTCTAAGTAATATTGCATCGGGCAAAAGCGATGGCAATTAAAAGACGATGAACGGAAGTAGACTATTGGAATCATGAGCTTCCATCTATAAAATCAGGAGGGTTTCCATATTTATCTTTACCTTCTAAATTATAAACTTCCTTCCACACTTGCATCCACCCGTCTTGGCTATCTCCCTCTACACGAGCAGCTTTGTCATCAATGTAGATAGCTCCTGCTGGCTTTCCCATA
>Ga0208030_1000778_pt1 | contig 20659 bp, 22 predicted proteins | sample MalvirDeepMed_M9_FD_184246 | JGI IMG/M metagenome (GOLD analysis project Ga0208030, IMG submission 184246) | Marine viral communities from the Global Malaspina Expedition - Malaspina viral metaG DeepMed_M9 (SPAdes) (version 2) | ecosystem: Environmental > Aquatic > Marine > Oceanic | place...
CCAATATAGGTATCTTCTTCGGGGTTATACCCACCTTCTACACCGGGATAAACACCTGATAGCTTCTTGGCTTCAACACACAGGTCTTTAGGGAAGTTGTGCAGCGTGTGTTGAGGACACTTTTCTATATTAGTAAAGAATGGTACACAGTCCGCTGCCATTATTTCATAATGCCTCAGACAATCCCAAGCATTGTTTAAATCTTCCATGTGCCCCTTTTTGGAAGTAAAGCCAAAGTAGCTTCTGCTATAGTCGTCGTAGTACGATTCTTCGTCGTCGTAAATATAAGTATTCAAATGATTCGGGCTTGGAATCAGCGGAGCAAAGTCGTAAGATTTTTCTGAAGAGCTTCTTACCTGCTCTAAGGGAACAGAGAAAGAAATAGGGAACGCTTTATTTTTGTATCTGTCTGATAATTCTCTTTTGAAATATACGCATCTTCTAGATATATCTAAATCTATATCTTGTCTATCCCAGCCGTCAATCAACGCCACCCTACTTGGTGGATAATGTTTAAGAACTTGGTCTAGAAACTGATGGACCCCATGTTTGTTGTCATGCATGGTATGATGAATCGGCATGATAATAAAATCAAAAAAATGGTTGGTTATTTTAGAACCAAGGTCTTCCCTGTCTACTTTTGAATCGTCTCCTAGAAGACCATAACATGTAAAAGCCTTCCCCCACAGCCCTTTGAAGTTCTCCGGTCGCTCCAGTTTGTCCTTTTTATACATAAACCACAAACGCACAATGTCAACAACGTCGTCCCCAAAAAGTTTTCTCAAACCGTAAAACAGCGTATCGGATTGATAGTCTAAAGCCCCGTTGCTCTCCAAGGCTTCTGTATTCATTATGGGGACATGCAGTATCTTCATTTAAACTTTATCTCAACCTCTTGATGAGAGGCTTTTATCTCACTGAAATCCATGCTTTCCAAATCGGGAACTTTTCCGTCTAGATATTTTGTGTTTAGCTGCTCAAGAGTCTCGCCATGAAACACCCCAGACATATTCTCTGAGGAGCCTACTATATTAATGGGGGTGTTTACCAAACAGCTTACGGCAAAGCAAGCCATGATATCTTGCATTTGGTCCCTATAATCAAACAGCGCTCTTCCTTCAAGTGCGTTGGGGGTGTGAAAATCGTACTGAGATATAATGTCTATAACGGTTTTAGTCCTAAAAATATGCCCGTCTACAGCAAAGGGGTAGCCGTAATTACCCCACGGGTCCATTTCTTTCCAGTTCCAAAGAACGTACTTGGAACCTAGCATTGCCGTTTCTTTTGGAAGTTCGCATTGTAAATTTGTCCAAATGTTTTGTATGTATGTATTCTTTCCAAGCCTCAAGGATAGTGTAAAGAGGTCTTGATATTCATCAAAAATATTACAAATAGATTCACAGGAATCAAAGACCTTTCTGTAAACTATATCATCATCAGTAAAAAAACAAACATAGCCACACCCTTTATTAAGTATGTCTATTGTGTCATTTTTGAAGTTGGATTCTTCTACCCAGTTAACTCTTTCGCTTGACGGAAAATAGCCTTGGGTAATTTCATAACCCTTTTTAAACTCATCAGCAGTATGGGTGTATAGAACGGTTATATCAGATATGTCTGGGAAATTTTTACGTATACTGTAAAGGGTCAGGTGTAACTGAGCCGCTCTATTCTTACTAAATACTACAGCGGATATCATTTTTAAACCACTCTATTGTTTTGGACAATCCTGCGGTAAAGTCTGTCTTGGCGACAAAGCCAAATTCTTTTTGAGCCTTGGTTATGTCGAGGCATCTTCGAGGCTGGCCGTCTGGCTTTGAGGCGTCGAAAACAATTTTGCCAGAGTACTCCATTAATGAAGCTATAAGTACTACCAAGTCTTTGATTTTTATTTCCCGTCCTGTGCCCAAATTAACAGGCTCAGGACTATTGTAGTTCTCCATAGCGGACACTATTCCTTCGGCGCAATCCTCCACATATAAAAATTCCCTAGACGCTTCTCCAGTTCCCCATGCAACTATCTCAGAATCTCCATTATCAATAGCCTCCTGCACCTTTAGTATTAGAGCAGGGATAACATGGCTTGACTGCGGGTCGAAATTGTCTCGTGGGCCGTACATATTTACGGGGACAAGAGTTACACCCATAAGTCCGTACTGTTTGTGATAAGCTTGCAACATCTCCATTAGGGCTTTCTTCGCCACCCCATACGGAGCATTGGTTTCTTCGGGGTATCCATTCCAGATATCCTCTTCCTTAAAAGGAACTTCTGTATATTTTGGATATGAACAGACGGTGCTTGTCAAGACTAATTTTTTAACCGAAAGCTTTCTAGCCGTCTCTATGACATTCATACCCATGTACATATTGTCATAGAAGAACCTTCCGGGGTTATCTTTATTGGCTCCTATACCCCCAACTCTCGCCGCTAAATGCAGAACAACATCTGGTTGGCATTGTCTAAAAACCTTATCAGTAAAAAAAGCGTTTGTTAAGTCTATTCCTCTTTTGGTTCCTTCTAGTGGAATAACCTTGGTATAACCTTTGTCGGCCAGAGTTTTGCATACAAAATGCCCCAAGAATCCCCTGCCGCCAGTAACCAAGATTGTGTCGTTTCTATTAATTTCCATGAATCTTCTCCACGACAGACCGGATACAATCCTTGGAATGAGGGTACTGGGGATTCCACCCCAACTGCTTAAGCTTGAGATTGCCAGCCTTTATAAACCTGTTGTCTCCTTTCCAGTTTGCCCCTTCACCCATCCATTTAATCTCTTTTTGGACACCACAGCCACCCATAACCGCGCGAGCCACCTCCTCTACGGTTATTTGGTCGTCTGGGCAGACATTAAACGCTCCGTTTGTATCTGAAAGTGCCAGCAATATAAAAGCATCTATCGCGTCATTTATGTGGAGATAGGGCTTGGTTGACCCCGGATAGTCACCCAAAGCTTCCAGATAAGGATTTGTAGAAAGAAGTTTCCTGATAAAATCCTTAACTACTCCGTGTGTTAGATTGGGACCAACGGTTGCGCACAATCTTAATGACGCCCCGGAAATTCTATCCATTTTACAATAAGATTCAAGTATACTCTCTGATGTCCTCTTAGTTATGGCGTACAAAGAGGTGGGCTTGGTGGCCATGTCTTCTGTGTAAAACTCCGGTCCATCATCAGCTTCAAACATCCAGTCACCATAAACAGTAATGGACGAAGCCAGTATTACCCTACACCCTTTGGGTGCTGAATGTATTACCTTGTGGGTAGATGTTATGTTATCTTGGATGATTTTATTAGGATTAGATTCATCTAGCTTCGTCAGGGGGTTGGCCGCAAGGTGAAAAATTATATCCGGCTTTTTCTGAGCACAAATCTTATGCATGCACTCATAATAATAATCTTCACTATCACATAAGCCCAAATCGCACGTAAAGTGCGTGGTGTTGGGGCGAGCATTTATGACAGGACTTCGGCTCATGGTAACGACATCTGAAAAGATATCGTTCATGAGAAGCAGCTTGTCAACCAAGCTTCGGCCCATAAAGCCACTGGAGCCAGTAACCAACGCTCTTTTCTTCATGTTAATTTTGCCCTAATCCTAACAGTTGATTCATGGTGTCAGCCGCCATTTTCATGCATCGCTGCTTTTCTTCTTCGAGATTGAGTTCTCCTAGCATTGTTGCAATCCTATGAAAATATGTATGCTCGGAAGCAATCTTATTAAAACCTCTGTGTATATAAGGGATTCTCTCATCAGGATATTTCAGATAGTGGTTGATGAGTTCAAAAAATTCTTCTGGATTTTTAGCAAAAACAACTTCATCCTTATCGAAAACATCTTCCGCCATGGATTGTACGTAGTCTGAAATGCAGAACCCACCACTGAAAAGAACCTTGAAGGGTCTCTCTATAATATCATAGCCAAAATCTTGCGAGTGTGGCTCACTTATATTGGGACAAATTGTGGCAGAGCGGAAGACATCCTTGACATCTTCATTCCCTATAAAGCCCATGTACTGGCAAACGGGCCAATTTTGCCCACCGAATATCTTTACGTTATACCTACCCACCGGATGGCATAGGGGAATCATATACCTATCTAGTGCTTTTGCCTTGTAGGGCCAGTACCCGCCGACAAAAGAAATGTCGCTGACTAGATGGTCGTATGTGGTGGAGGCGTTGTACTCATACACATCGGCGGCATGCATCATGGAGATTGGTCTAACGTTTATACTATTCCATTTGCCGTGTGTTTTCTCCATCCAGTTTTTGTGATAATGATTATACACAAAGTCAGGCTTTCCAGTTTCTTCCTTTAACAACCCGACTAAATCTATCTCGTCCTGACGTGCCACAAGAATGGGGTATTCCTCTAGGTCAATTTTGTCTTGCTGTTCACCCCAATCAGAAGCCCTGAGAACCACCTTTAAGTGTGGCCTATCCTTGATGCACTTAAAAACAGCCCTGTCGAGATTGTAGGTCTGTCCAATAAATATTTCCGGTTCGAACTCATCAAAGGCATCAAATGCGGGCTTTTCGAAAATATCCCAAAGAATTACCTCATAGCCCATAGCCGTAAACACTTTGGCCCAAGCCATTCTAATATGATAATGAGCGTGAGGCCCATCGCTAGCAATCATTACCCTCATTGTAAATCCTTAATAGCATCCACTTCGTATATTTCCATTTCTTGTGGCTCAACAGCCTTTAACGTTCCGTTGTTTTTAACTATATTGTTCAAGATTTCAAAAGTGTACATCTTGTTTTTATTTCTATCCGAGCATTCTTTCCTAAACATATATAGCTCCTCTCCTGTAAGATAGACAATTTGTGCCCACTTTGTGGAAAGGCCATAAGCAAAAGTCGTGACGACTTCGTCAACTATAGTTACGCCTATTTCGTCATCCTTAAATCTGCCAGACGAGTCTGTTATTACAGAAGATTCATTTCTATCAATGGCTTGTATGGTTTTGGGGTTAAATACTAAATCCCCATGTATTATCAAAATACTATCAGAAACAGAGTTGTTTACAGCCAGCCTCAAACTTTCTATGGTGTTGGTTTCTTTGTATAGTTGGTTTTCTATTATTCTTACATAGTCAGGAATCTTGCTAATAATTTTGTCAGCTTCAAATCCCACACAAACAATAATCTCATCCTTGGAAAAAACCGTGTTTACGTTGTGTATAATTTTCTCAATAATTGTTTCGTGTTCATTCACCCTTAAAAGACATTTGGGGCCATAAGATTTCATCCTATAACCCACCCCGGCAGCAGGAATAATAACACTCATTGTTTGAGGTTTTTTATTTCGGCCCCTCTTGGTCGGGGCTATAAACCTGTTATATCTGGGCATGCTGTCTTTGTTGTATTTTTTCCGCGACCCTACGCCAATTTTGTTGCCAGATATCTTCTTTAACTACAGAGGAAGAGTTCTCACCCGTAATCCTAACCAATGTTAGAGCTTCTGGGACATGCATAATCAAAAAGTTTTCGCTGATTCTCGCCCAAAGGTCGTAATCTTCACAGACTCGCATTGTTCTGTCGTAGTATCCTGTTTCTTCTTCTACAGTCATAAAGGCTTGTGCGCTGACCATAGAGCCACTGTGTACGATACATTCCTCTAGAAGTCGCTGTCTGCTGAACGGCTCTTTGTATTCCCTGATAATCTTTCCACTGCTTGTATCCAGCGTGTCATAATCGCCATAAACAGCACCAATTCTTACAGGGTCTGCTTTAAAAACGGAAAGCATCCTGCTAATTTTTTCAGGATACATTTCATCGTCAGCATCAAGTATTACATATGAAAAGCTTCTATCCATAGTGCGCTTTATGGCTATATTTCTAGCTTCACTTGGGCCAAGCGCCTGTTCTGTTTTTATGCACAAAAAAGAGAAGTTGGTGGCAGTTGAAGCCTCAACAACAAGAAGGCCATCTTCCTCTTTTGTGGTTTTCGGGTTATCCTTCAGGCATTTTTCAGAGATAATATCCCAAGAGTTGTCTGTGGACCCGTTGTCTATAACAGCAACAACGATAGGTCCGTGGTAGTCTTGCTTAAGGGCGCTATCTATGCACCCGCCAAGATACTCGCCATTATTGTGGTTAGCTATGAGAACAGTAACTACTGGTGGTCCCATTATGTCAAATCCTCCCACTTCACAATTAGGCTATCAAACTCCTGCATTTTAGCAACTTTTCGGACTTTTTCATCTATAGGTTGAGATATTTCAAAATTAGTTGTATCTTTGCTCCCGCTCAAATATTTATGAAGAGCACAGGAGACGGTCAAGCCATCATGAGAGTCTTTATCGTAGGGTTCAATCATTAAAACCTGCTCCAAGTTTTCGTTGATGGCGCGGTTAATTGTCTTAAGAAAATCTAAAGGAACTTCCGTGCCACAGTTGAAAACTGCGTAATAGCCGTTAACAACAAAGGCAAAAGAGGCTTCTAGCAAGGTCCAAAAATCAGAATTTTTTTCGACCATGCTGCCGCCAACAAAAGTTGTCCCCTCTTCAGATTTATTCAAATAAGAAGTTTGTTCTGCGTAGCTACCAAATACCTCGTGAAGTTTGTGTACAATATCAAAATTATCTTTGTCGGAGTTATTCATAGTTATGACCTTAACGGCCTCAAATTCCTCCTGCGTGGCTATAGAAAGAAGAGTTTTTTGTAAGCCCTCAAGGGTATCGTCTTCATTGATGGGCACAATGAAATTAACCCTAACTGCATTTTCTTTCTTTACACGCTTTTCTTTATCTTTCCAGTATTCTGCCCAGTCTTCTTCTCTATAAGCATTACACATTCTGTGTACGACATAAAATTCCCTTTTTCCATCCTCGGCTTCTATTACCGCTACTCCCTTTTCTTGGAATTTTTCTATCCGACCTAATTCGCAGCCTACTTGAGTTTGACCTTCGTAGTCAGCAAAGCAACAAGCCGCACAGGAGGTTACAACCTCCTCTCCTCTATAAGTTCCGGGTCCAGCGGCAGTCTTTTTCTGGTCGAAATCCGCCCCTGTCTCGGAATTTGTTATCAGGTTTTGTCCTTTAGATTTACTCATGGTCTTTCTGCCTCTACCGAAAATTTAAACCCGTTTATTCGCTTCTTAAGAACCTTAAGACCTCTACCTTCTAGTTCGCTACACATTTGCTGCAAGGTAAGTTGATTCAAGCGAACGTCCCATCCTTGCGATTGCTCGCCATGCATTAAGTTGTTTAACTCTTCCAGACTTAGTGCTTCCTGAGCAAACATTTTACAGACCTCGTAAACATCTGTTCCTCCAATAACTATTGTCCCTTGGTGTCTTAGTTTGCTAACCCAGTTATCTAGAACTTGTGGCAATTCTTGTTTTGGCATGTAGTCTACAATATCTTCAGCAATGATTTCAAAGCATTCAGCATTGTCAACATACTCGTCCAGATTTCTGATTTCCAAGTCTTTAAGGGCGCTTATGTTTAGGTATCCGTTTTTATCGGCGCCCCCAATGGTGATATTAATTTTCATTTGAACCTTCCGGTATAAGGTATTTTGGATACTACGTCGAACACCCTGTTCCATTCATTTACAAATCTATCCTCTGAAAAATCTTCTAAGATAGTTTTTCTGGCCTGTTCGCCAATATCTTTTGCTAGTTCTGCATTATTAAGAAGCTCCACTAGCATTTCTTTAAGCTCTTCTTCATCATTAGATATAAAGCCGTTAACACCATTTTCTATTATTTCTGGTATCATGCAGGTCGCAGTAGAAACAACCGCGCACCCACAAGCCATCGCCTCTAAAAGAGATGTCGGGACTGGAGAAATAGTTGAAGTGTTAAGAAATATCTGACTGCTTTGGTACGCTCTTACCAGTTCGTCAAAACTTGGCGCTGGTTTAGACAGCCCCGGAGTGTCGCCAAGAACACTGACCGGCAATCCTTTGGTTACTTCTTGCCATATAGTAAAACCACAACACCAATCTCTATTTATCCAGTCATTAACTACGGATAAAACATGGTTTTCTTTTTTCAGCCCTTTTTCGGGTTTAAACGCCTCGCTGTCAACCCCGTGCTTTATTATCAAAGTGTCGGGTTGGCTGTCCCAATTCCACCCCTCAATACTATACTCTGAAATGAATACGTTGGCGTCGGCTCTCATATTTCTAAGACTTGAACGCATTTTCTGGTCCCAAAACGGGATGGGTAAAGTGTGCTCCAAGCTAACCATTGGAAGATGCAGGGTGTCAGCAATCTGATGCGCTATCTGAAACTGCCCAAACTTATTTTGGGAGAGCACCAAATCTAAATCCAGACTTAGAGGAAGTTGCCTCCCTTCTAGAGATTCATCCAGCAGAATGTAATTGTCTGGAATTTCTGCGTAATCAGTGTTCCAGTGCTTGATTCCGGGCGCGTGATAGGAATAAAAATTGTGTCCGGTTCTGGCAAGAAGGGTCTCGTACCTTTCGTGCGTAGGAAAGGTCAAGATATTCAAGGGACCGTCAGGGTTTCTAGTTGCGGCTCTTGTTATGGAAGAAATCGGGCTAACTGACATTTTCTAATTCGTCTTTGATTAATTGTCCAACTTTTTCATAGGAAAAATTCTCGACGGCTTCTCTACCCTGCTCTTGAAGTTCTGTATACGAGCTTTTATCTGACTTATACGTTTCGTACACCTTTCTCATTTCCAGTTGCAGTTTTCTGATATCGACCCTTGTCCAATCTTCATCCCCGGTAAATATATCTTCAAAGGTTTCTGTCATGCCAAAAACAGGCTCTTGATGTCCCGGCACAAGAGAACCTCCTCCGCTTTTTAGAAAATCGGACATTCCTCCGACATCTGTGCAAATAGGAGTCCTGCCAAAGCCCATGGCGTCGAATGCGGGAATACACCAAGCCTCACCATAGCTCGGCATAACAAAACAGTCGCACGTTGTATGAATCCTACAAACATCTTCTTCTGTTAATCTGTCTGTCGCTATAAGCTCTTCTTTGTACTCTTCAAGAGACGGGTATAGCTTTAGGCTTGTCTTGACCTGTAGACATAAATCCCTAACTTTTTCTGCACACTCATCTGGAGATAGTCCATATTGGCTTGTCTTTATGAGTAATTCAACACCTTCGTTCGTGTCAAATTCTAAATGAAAAGCTTTTAATAAGGCGGGAAGATTTTTTCTGGGGGTTAAGTCACCTATAAAATAGAAAACAAAACTATTTCGTAATTCTGGGGCTTCGAGTAGATTATATGTTCTGTTGAACTTATCTGTATCAGAGGCGTGAGGAATAACCTTTATTGGTATTTTTACGCCGCTATTTAACGAAGCTTGCTTTGATTGGTTGTTAATTACCCAAGCTTCGTCCATGGTATTAATTCTTTGCGTCCACGCAGAGCGCTTGAAATGACTGGTCTCTGTGGCGTATAACGCAATATTTTTGTCAAATTTTCCGTTATAGTCCATGTAGTGAGGAAGAATATGCTGAATGCAGACGCTGCATTCGTCAGAATGTTTGCTTTCAAGTTCTAGAATTCTGCGAGGAAGGTCTTCTTGGGTTTGGTTGAGTTTTAAAGGACGGCATACCACATCAATGCCGACAGAATCCATAGAAAGTATATAGTCTATAGCGGCCTGTCCCCAGCCGGTATGGTCTCTATAGCAACCAACGTAAAGTACTTTCATTCCCATTCCTGTATCATTTGGCCGCGTACATTTTCCCAATAGTTTCTTTTCATTCGAATTTCATACATAGCCTGATAGGCTTCTTCAGGTCCGAATGGCTGAAACTGTGGCCTATTATGGGCCATTGAGTCTTCGTTGATGTATACATCTCCGGTTCCCTGAATATAAACGCCGTAATTCAAATCTCTAATCATGCGAGATTCCATATATGAATTCAGCATTTCTTCATCACCAAGAACGTTTATAATAAGCCATCTTACGTATTCTTTGTTGTTAAGTCCATTAGGAATTCTACTGGCGGGTTGAAATATTTCGGGAGCAGATTTCCATCTGTCTTCTGGTGGTCGGTAGATGGCATCAAAAAGCTCCTCCCATTTTTCTGCGGCGGTATCCCATTGGTACTTGTTTACAAAGTTCTTTCTGCAAATGGCTCCTTTTCTTCTTATTTCCTCGTCTGAAAGACTAAAGAACTCAAGCATCTTCTCACAAGTGTAGTCATTGTCAGGCATAGCTCTGTAGCAGTCTGTTTCAAGCTCTAGATATTTTGTTTTTAGCTTGAGAGGCTCGCCCTCTAGATTTCTAATAACACTACTCATGGCGGAATAATCTACAGACATTACAAAAACACCACAGGCGGCGGCTTCCACCTGTGGCAATCCAAATCCCTCAGAGTTTGCATATTGTATGTAAAGGTCAAATAGATTTACAATCTCTGAAAGCACACTTGTGTCAACGCCTTTCTGAACATTTGATAAACTTGCAGCATGTTGCCCACATTTAGGACATCGACAGACGGCATCCTGAAAAAAGGACGGAAACCAGTTTTGGCAATTAGCACAAACGTAGGTAAAAAGTGTCTTGCTGGATATTCCATGTTTCTTTAAGAGTTTTGGTATATCCCAGCCTAAATCTGGATAGCTAGTGTGGCAGTAGAGATAAACATCGTCTCTGCCAGACTCTTTGATGAATTTAGAGAAAGCTTCGAAAAGGTCAGGATACAGCTTTCTGCGCTGATTGCGCATTACCGTCCCGATAATCTTACAACTACCGTCAAACCCTAAAGACTCTTTATGTGCAACCTTATCCGCAACCGGTTGATAGGCTGCGTCTGCTGATGGAGAAGCAACGCCTCTACAATTGATTCCCCCCCCGCTTTCTTCAAGGAGGGTATCCATGCCGAATTCTGAATAATTGAAAACAGAGTCTGCTTTAGAATATGTTGCTAACCATTGTTCGTTTTGTGGATGGGCGTCCACGGTGGGCATTATCGCCCACCAGAAAAGCCTCCTAAAAGGAGACCTTTCCTGATAATCCATCATCCAAAAGTCCCTGATATCAAATACAATATCAGGTCTAAAATCTAGAAGCACATGTTCAAACCTCCACTCACCAAATTGATTGGTGGATACAGAAAGGTATTCTTCTTTTCTCTGCTCGTCATCCACATCAGGAAGGTTGGGATAATACCGCCACGGTATAGTTGAAGCCCTCTCGTCGTCTGCGCTTCCATAGCTGGCAAACTCGGCAAGCTCGTATTTATCTTTCTCGTGTAGACGCTTCATAATCTCCCGGCCATATGTTGCATAGCCGGTGTTTAAAAACGTAGCTTCGCTACAGAGAAGTATCCTCTTCTTCCTCATCCTTATTCGCTTCTCTTATTTTTTTGAGTATCTTTTTGATTTTCTGTTTAACTTCATTTTTATTACAACACATTATTTCAGAGATTTCTTTGTAGGTGTGATTTTTTAATTTCATATCGAGAATATCCATCTCGTCTTTAGTCAAATTATCCGGTTGGTATTCCCACAGAAGGATTTCTGGGGAATTCTTCTCGCGGAGATTTAGACGGCGATTTTGTCTGTTCTGTTTCTTGATGAATTTAAGTATTTCATTTCTAATACACACCGTAGCAAAAGTAGAAAACTTACTTTTCTCCGGGTTGTAGTTTCTAATCGCCTTTAATAACCCCATCAATCCAATTTGTATATAATCGTCCAAGTCTTGCCTTTGGGCGATAAATTTGAGGGCTTGAGATACAACTAACCCATAGTTGTCTATAACCATCTTTTCTTCTGAATCAGCGTTCGTGATTTCAGATTTTATATTAAGCTTTTGCTTCTTCTGGAGACTCATGTCTAGGTACTTCAGATTCCGTATTTCTAGTATGTGCCCCAATAAGTTTGAACTTGTTGACTCTAAACTTTACTTTTGAATTTCTATTACCGTCATCGTCTGTCCATTTATCTTGTCTTCCAGTGGTAAATACAGCCAACTCGTCGCCCTTTTGACAATACTTACAGATTGTGGTTGCTCCGCTGTCCCAAGCCTCAAAGTCAAAATAATCGACCCTCTTGGTCTTTTTGCCGTCACGAGACCGGCGATAATCTTCCACGGCTAGGGTAAATCTAGCCACATGGGTGCTGTCAACAGGAACAAGCTCAGGGTTCTGTGCTAGTCTACCAATAAAATTGCAACTATTCATCAGACTCTCCTTGGTTTAAAATAATCAACCTGTACCCTTCTTCTACTCCGTTCTCTTTTGCCACTGCCTCCCAGTCTTTTGAAAAATCAGGAAAAGCCGCATAAAAGATTGTGGCTAGTTTGTTTTCTAGCTTACTCTCCTCCTCTTCGGTGGGGCCGTTGACAAGGTCTGTGAAGCTCGTTTCAAGCAACTCTTCGCCATGCTCGTTGTAATAAACTATAAAGTCTTCGGATAAGCCCCATAGGGAGGCTTTGATTAGTATGTCTTGAAAGATTACTATTCTTGCAGCATATCTTGGACAATCTACTTCATGAATTTGTTCATACCAATCGGAATAGTATGAAAGAGTTCCATCGTTTATGGTATATATACAAGCCTGCTCGTCCATTGTCGGGCTAGATATAATTTTTGGTGGGTACATTACGAGACACGACTCTCCATCGTGCATCTCTGACACCCTGATAATGTAATTATGATTTTTGAAAAACTCTAGCACAGTACACTCTATTAATAGTATATCAGTAGAAGCGCCCTTTGTCAAGTCATATTTGAAAAACTTTTTGAATAATTAGACTGTCTTTCTTTTTGGACCTTTGTCCTGTTACTAGTATGGTATTTCCTTCGTACAATAAGTGTTTATTTTTCGCCCACTCTTCGCTAAAACAAACAACATTATCTAGTTCACAGCTACTGTCTTCTACAGTCAAAAATCCCATTTTTTGTCCTTTGGATTGTCCTCTAGTGATTTCATATTCACGAGATGATTTTACCGCAACCGCTAAAACTGCGGTCCCGTTTCTGCCACTGAGAAACTCTTTGCAGGTAGAGTTCGCAGCACCCGTATCACAAGAGTCCACCTTAGAGTATGTAAGACAGGTTCCCAACAACTCCTCCTCGGTTCCAGAAACCCACTCAGGGTCATCTTGAAGAGAGTAGGGGGAAGATTCCAATTGGTATACATAGTCCGCAACAATCTCAGACCTTTTTGTTGTGGCGGTTCCTCCACCATTCTTTTTGGTGGGTTGTAAGCTCTCTAGGCATTGTTTGAGGTTTTCCCAGTCGGAGTCCTCCACGTTGTTGCCAACCCACTCTCTTTCCTTCGCCGTTAATTTTGCCCAGATGTCGTATTCGTATAACATCTTGTTTCTGCTCAAGCCCATGTGTGATAATGCACCGGCTGATATTAGAGAAGTTATTACCTTGCTGGTGACCTTGGCGGCACAAGATACTAAAAATTCTAACCAAGACCAATCCGCTGGAGGCTTGCACAACTCATGGGTAGCTTCAAGGACTGCGTTAGTCAACTTTTCTAATTGACTATCCCCAATAAATTTTACATCCCCCACGCCAAAGCTGATTTCATTATTATATATAGAAAAGCTGCGATTCATTTTGGCAATTGACGGTGGATAAACTGGTACGTCAGAAATTTTTGCATCGGATACCAACTCTCTTATCTCTTGTTGAGAGTCCTGTTTTCCTTTTGAGTAATACAAGTAGTTGCAGTAAAAATTGACAGGAAAATGCGCTTTAGCATAAGCAGACCAATAGCCACAAATAGCATAGCTAACAGCATGGGACTTATTAAAAGCGTAGCGATTCGACTTTTCAATCCAGCCGAATATCTCTTCCGCTGTTTCTTTAGAAACCAATCCGACATTTTCTGTTCCAGATAAAAACTCTTTCTTTACTGAGGCCATCAAATCGGCCTTCTTTTTACCTATCGCTTTTCTAAGTTCGTCAGCCTGTTGCAAGTCAAACCCAGCGATTGTCTGAGCAATTTCCATGGATTGTTCTTGATAAACCAACACCCCCTGAGTTGATTTTAATATAGGCTCTAGACAGTCATCAAGATAAGATACCTCTTCTTCTCCGTGTTTTCGGTCAACATAATGCTGTGTCATGGACTTCCCGCCCACGATTGCCTTCAAGCATCCCGGTCTAATCAAAGCAACAAGAGCGGCTAACTGCTCTATGTTTCTAGGCTTTAATCTCTTGGCCCAAGATTTTCCCAAATTGCTCTCAAGCTGAAAAACGCCCTTGGTCCTGCCGTCACATATCAGCCCCCATGCTTTTTCACAGGTATAAAAGTCAGCATCTTTGTCCTGTTTTTCTGTGATGTCAAAGACAATCGGTGGTAGACCGGTTTGCTTCTTTGTGACCAAGCCTTCGTCTATTTCAGAAATGTCGAATTCACACCCGCACTTAAACGTATAGCGTGCCATCTGCAAACGCCTTTTCAAATTTAGTTTTGGAGCCGATTCTTCTCTGGTGCTTCCAGAAGCGTATAAAGATATTCGCCGTATCTTTTACGTCTTGCAGAGCGTCGTGAGCATTTTCTGTCTCCAGAGATAAAAAGTCTCTCATGGAATCCATGCTCATAGATTTAACATTTGGATTGCTTTCCAGCCACCCATAAGCTAGGTCTAAAACATCTACTTTATGAATTTTATGAAAGAGCGCTTGATTACCGTTTTTATCGACAGGTCCAAACTGTTCGCATAACCTTTGTATGATAATCATGTCATAGTTGATAATATTGTAACCCACCGGTATAGGGGCAAACCATTGTGTTTTCTTGAAGTTGTATTTGTTAACGAACTTTACAAATTTTTCCCAAACCTGTTTGGGTTGCGGGGCTTTAGCTAGCGTCTTCCTGTCTTTTCTGGTAATGCTTAGGGCTTCTTCTTCCAGAGGGTCTAGCCCCATCTCTATCGCCTTTTCGTCATCAAGGATGGGGCGAATTTCACTGTTGAAAAACCCTCCGGGCTGTGGGGTCAGCTTTCTACCGTGGATTGCTACTGCCGCCAACTGTGTGGGCTGTGCTTTGTGGGGGTTCTTTGAACCCGTTTCGAAATCAAAGACAATGTAATCTCTATTAGGCATCATTCAACATCTCCTTAATCAATTTTGTTGCTTCTTCTTTTTCTAGATTGTCTATCCTTTTAAACAATCTATCAAGAATAGACTCCTTGGTATATACGTAACCAGCAGAGTTGTTATCCCCCCCAAAGGCTACCTTTTTGTGAGGTTCAACTTCTTCCATAAATTTTCTTAAAGAAGAAACAGAGGAAATCCACACCGCTTTAGAGCCGTCGTCTTCTGGCAAGACGTGAATCCATAAGTTAGCCTTGGTTACAGCAACACCGCTGGGTTTGTCAGCCTTGCTGTTGTGATATTCTATGTAAATATTGCCCGTGGCGCTAGACTTGTCGTCAAATTTAACTTCGATAGTAAATTTCTTTCTCCCCATTTTGCAAGACAGGTCGTAGTCATATCTTTTGTCATAGTCTTCATTGATTTCGCACTTTATATCAAGAAGTTCAAGGACTCCCTTGGCGCGCTCCTCCCCCCTTATACCTTTTTGAAAATTCATCTAATTTTTCTCTTAAGCTCTAGAAATTTCTTCACTGCTTGCGAGGAACTTTCATACAACTCGCTATGCTTAACCCTTGTGTCGTCGCAATGAACTTGGTACAGAGTCTTTCTACGAAAAGAACTGCCCTGATAATCGTTAATTGTGCATAAGGATAGTCTACCCTTCTCCAACGCACACCCGTCCAGTAGAACCGCTTCGTAATGCTCCTTCATCGTTAACCTCTATATCTCCTGAGAATAATTGATTACTAATGCCCATGATTTTATCTAGCAAATTTACGCCCAAAATATCAAATTTAACATGCCCCATGGCCTCTAGGTCTACCATTTCCATGCCAGCAATTCTATCTTGCCCTTTAGTTTCTCTAACCATCGGGCAAACTTCATTAAGTATTCTGGATGAAATAACAACCCCGGCGGCATGCTTGCCTTGAGATTTGTATGTACCCTCAATTCGAATAGCCTGTGCAAATAATTTCGCATACTCGCCATCAAGAGAGCCATCTTCTGTTAACCGACAATAATCATTCAAGACTTCTGGCTGATGCAGCATCGTCCATCGTATCACCGAAGACTCTTCCATGTCTTGTAGTTGGTCCGAAATCTCGTGCTCCTGTGGAAGCGCTTTGGTAATCCTGTTCATTTCATCGTAGGAACAAGCGTTATGCACACGGAGAACCTCTTTGAGAGCGCTCCTCCCTTGCAGTCTTCCAAATGTAACCATCTGGCTGACATTATTATACCCATACTTAGATTTGATATAGTCAATTACTTCGTCCCTTTTTGTGGCGGGGACATCAATATCTATATCTGGAAGTGAAATATGGCCCTCAGAATTTCTTCCCGCGTTGTAGAATCTTTCAAAAATCAACCCATATTCAATCGGGTCCACCTGAGTGATTCCTACCAGATATGATACTAAGCAGCCAGAGGCAGAGCCTCTACCCGGACCCGGAAGCCATCCCTGATTTTTCACATAAGAGACAATATCTCTTACGATTAAGAAATACCCTGAAAGATTTGCGTCATTAATAACCTCTAGCTCTTTTTTAATTCTGTCTACATAGACATCTTCATTTTCTTGTGTAGATACCTTGCCTCGTTTTTTTAGCCGTTGTCTCCATCCTTGTCTGCATAATTCTCTGAGATATTCCTTTTCGGCCATGTTGTCGGGGCATGGAAACTTGGGAAGGTTGGGTTTGCCCAAAATTTCATAATCCTCACACATGCTCACAATAAGTGAAGTGTTTGAAATTTCCTCTTCAGTGTGAATCTCTTTCATCTCTTCTAGAGACGGTATGTGAAAATTGTTTGAACGAAAGAATCCACTTAGGCCGACATCGTCTCCTGCCAGCAATTTCTCTTCAACTTTTTTAAGCGTTGTTTTCATGGCGGAACAAAGTAGTATCCTCTGGTCCGCTGCGTCTTCTTTTCTTGGATAATGCGAATCTGCCGTTGCCACCGGAGGAATTCCAGTCTTTTCCGATACTTTGCGTAGACACTCTCCGACCAGTTTTGATGCTGGCGAGTTGTCTTGGTCTATCAGTTGGATTTCGATAAAGAAATTGCCCTTACGGAAAATCTGTTGATATCGTTCGGCCAAGCTAGATGCTTGTTCAAGCCAGTCTTGCTTCAAAAAGGTTTGGGTTTCTTCAATTGTGTTGGAGTTATAGGCTTTCTTCCAGTCGGTAAACAGGATATTAGCAAGGTCGCTTCCGAGATGGCCGCTAAAAGATACCAAGTTATTATTTCGATTGTCTTCTTCAAGTATATCTAAGTCAATTCTGGGCTTGAAGTAGAACACATCATCTTTGTTGCTTTTGGAAACAAGCGCAATAAGGTCGTTCCACCCCTCTTTATTCTTAGCTAAAACCACGAGGTGACTGAGAGTTCTATTTGTTTTCTCTTTTATGGTGGCACTCTGTTGGGACAGGTAGAATTCGCACCCTAGAATGGGCCTGATGCCCTTTTCACGCATCGCTCTGACGAACGAGACGGCCCCTGAAATCGTCCCGTGGTCAGTTACGGCACATGCACCATACCCTAATTCCTCGCAGCGTTCTGCGACCTGTGAGGGCTTCGAGAGGCCATCTAGGAGACTATAGTGCGTGTGTAGGTGTAAGGGGACAAATTTAACCGGGTGCATCATAATATCCAATGCTAAAGCCCTCTTTTGTACAATCAAGGGTGGTCTTTTCTATGCCGTCTTTTTTAAGTTTGTCATGAATATGTCGACAAATATTCTTATCTGTCCCCTCCCAGTTGTTCTTGTAATAGTCACACAGTTTTGTGCATTTCCAGTGACTCTGCTCTGCGGAGAGCATCTTGGGCATATCTGTATTTTGTATCTGTAAGAAGCGCTTTTTTAGCATTCCTATAAATTTTTCTTCGTCAGAATGGTCAAAGCACAGGGAGAAAGGCCCTCCATCCTTGATGTAAAAGATGGTCATTATGGCCTGTTGATATTCTGGGAACAGTTTAGATATCGCGTAATTATACAGCAGGAGTTGGGGGTCTACCTCAAACTTTTCGTAGGTCTTCTCCTGCCCGGTTGCCCAGTCCAGCCTTCTACCCGTTTTCCAGTCTACCACTTCTATAATATTGTCGTCCACCTTTGTGACGAGGTCAATCGTTCCTTTGACGGCCAACCGGCCCTTGAGGGTCGAACCGTCTGGTGTCTGGTACTCGTATTCAGCCCAATCTTCTTCGATGGGAATATCGAAGTGGGGTTCCGTTGCAACTATATCTCGGAGGCGAGGGTCGAACTGGCCCTTGTTATATTCGAGTGCCATCCAAGACCATTTTCTACAATCATTTTTGTCTTTCTTGGTATAGCTATGCGTACAGTTTGATGTATAATGCTCGAAGCTTTTGTCAACGAGGTCGTCAACAAACTCCTTCGACATTAATCTGCTTTTGGTGAAGGTAATTGACCCAATGGCATCGTCTGTAGTGCTCATTAGGCTGGAGGAGGGAGTGTCTTGAATTTGCTTTTTGCACGCCGCAAGGCACTCCATTACCTTATGTACGATGGTTCCCATCTGTGCTTTTTTCCCAGACGTTGTGGGATGGCCAAGCACGTAGCTTATGAAATACTGCTGCTGACAGAAATCATAATTATTATATGAGGAACTTCTGATATAAGTTACTAGCACGGAACTCCTTCGCTCCAACCAAGTGCCTTGGACACGATTGGAAGCTTGCAGGAAAAAATGCCCCATTTGATTGCATTTGCTATGTTCTGGTGCTCTTTCTGTGTGGACGGGTCTGTTCGCAATTGTAGATAATGAATCCAGCTTCTAATCGTCCCGTTCATGTATATACGAGTCTTTGTATTTAACGGCAACAAAAATCTGGCGCTCTCTTTTGCTATCCCTCTTTTGAGAGCTTCTTTATACAGAGAGTAAGACCTTCTGCTCTGTTCGCGGACAACTATATCGAACCATTCTTTATCGTTTTTCTCTAAATCATCGAAAGAGTTTTGCCTATTATTTTCGTCTTGTCTTCGAGGTTCGACTTCTTCAAATCCATCGACTTTGGCATAACGCTGACTAAACTCTTGAAAAGAAAAGCTTCTGTGTCTGAGGATTTGGGCGGCTATACCTCTTGAGGTATTGATTTCAATCACCATGTTCGCCATTTCGAAAACGGACCAGTGCCCATTTTTAATACAAAACTTCAGAAGTCCAGATACGTTTGGGTTTTCTTGATTTTTTGGATTGCTCACTCTCGCGCAATAACCAATTGTTTCTTCTGCGTTCGGAGTAATGGATATTAGTTTTACATTCATATTGATGTAATCCACCCCCACTTCATCAGAATAGACAATAATTCTTCAGCTTGTTCATGCACGGTCATTTCTGCATTGTCAATTACGGCATCAAATTTCTTGAAGTTTCTGAGGGCTACTTCGCTTGAGTGATTATCCTCATAGGGTTGTCTTGTGAGTCTTATCACTTTGCCACCAGCTTTTTGTACCGCCGTTGCTTCGTTGGGAAACCTACAGTCAGCGATAATTGCCAATTCACTTTTCTCTTTTTCAACTTGCTGTAAGCAGAATGAGGTCCATACGTCTGGCTTGAGAGTTCGACAAACATTGGTCCCAAAATATTGAAGGAATTCTCTGGCTGTAAAAACCACGGTCCCACCGGGTTTTGCAATGTTGGTGTAGCTATTTTTTTCTTCATCAGTACCATAGCATTGTTCGTATGACAGACCAAACAATTCCATAGATACAGATTTGAGCGCGTCGGCAAAGTTATAGGCTTTAACATGGGACCATATGTTATTGGATGCATACTCGCCAAATTGGTAGTCTCTCCTAAAGATGTCTAACATCCCCATGCCCTCAGAGGTTGTGCCGTCAGCATTGGTAAATAATGCATTAACCACCAACCTCCCCTCGTCGGTAATTTCGAAATGTTCTATGACATCATTTCTTTTCATTTCGTAGCCATAAAGGAAGTTTGCGCAGGTGGTCTTTCCACTTTGCTTAGCGCCAGATATTGCCAACAGCTTGTGAGACATTATACCATTCCGCCTATTTGGGGTTTTAGATTTTCGTTTATCTCCACCACAGACATATCCCCTACATCTTTTTTGTCTAGCTTTGGAAAATGTAGATTAAAAAGTCTGCCACATTTTTCTTTAATAGAATCAGCCGCTTTTCTGCCCGGTTCATCATTGTCGGTTAGAACAACAATATTCAAAGCGCCAGACCTCTCTATACTGATTTGCTGATAGTCAGTCAAGTGGCATCCAAATATTCCCACGGCGTTTTTGATGCCAGCCTCCCAGAGCCTCCAAACATCCCCCTGCCCTTCTACAAGGATGATTGTCTCAGTTTTTGCCACTCTATCTTTTGCCATTGAGTAGTTATAAAGATGGGCGCCGGAATTGAAGCCCTTGCTGTTTATCCATTTCTGCATAGCAGGATTGTCCTCAAGGCTACGCCCAACGCAACCCACCATGTATTGATGAGACTCGTCATATACGGGGACTACAATTCTATTATACATCAGCTTGTTGGAATTGAGACAAATTCCTACGTCGAATGTGTCGAGAGTTTCCTCAAGATACCCTCTTTTTAAGTAGAATTCTACCGGTCTTTGTAAACCCTGCCTAACAATGTCTCTGGGAACACCCTTTT
>Ga0208030_1000781_pt1 | contig 20575 bp, 31 predicted proteins | sample MalvirDeepMed_M9_FD_184246 | JGI IMG/M metagenome (GOLD analysis project Ga0208030, IMG submission 184246) | Marine viral communities from the Global Malaspina Expedition - Malaspina viral metaG DeepMed_M9 (SPAdes) (version 2) | ecosystem: Environmental > Aquatic > Marine > Oceanic | place...
TTTATATCCTTTGCTTGTTTCATTTTTCCTCCTCGTCTTGTATTTCAATTAATCTGTTTATTTCCATTTTTGTTTTATCTGATATTTCAAATCCAAAATCTACCCAACCCTCATCATTTATTCCATTAGAACAAATAACTTCTGGTGTTCCTAAATTAACATCTTCTTCATCAGTCCACTCTACTCCTATAACATAAAATCCTATTGGATTGTCGTCGTGAACATTTGAAAGAATTTCTTTTAACTCTTTTGCTTTCATTTTTACTCCTCGTCATTATAAAAGGCAATATGACTTGCGACTTCTATCACTCGTCTAATTGCTCTTTCTTCTTCTTCGCCTTGATATTCTATTGCGTCTTCAACACTACCCGTCTCTTCTAAAATTGTCAAACAATCGTTAAGACTTGTTATTGTATGTTGAAAGACCCAATTAATATATCTCGGATGATTTAACCTATCTCTATCTATTCTTATTTCCATATTATTCTCCCATAATAATTTTTTGGTGGACAGAGCACCAAGCCGTCGTATTTGCTTAAATTAACGTCTGTAAAAGGTAAGTCGGATTGGATACCGACGACTGCCTTATTTCAGTCTATTAATTATTTCTATACTTACTATCCACCAATTTTCAAATTAAATCTAAAAAGAATTTAGTTATATAATATATTAGTGTCAAGCTTTTTTTTAATCTTTTCAATCCAGCTAATGTGCTATCTCGCTAACGGGATAAAATCTGACCCGTAAATATTTTTAGATTTTTCCGACGGAGTTCGTAGCCCAGTCGGATTTCTCCAACTTGGACTACGTTCCGTCTCTACCATTATGCAATCAACCGACTTCAAAACACTCAAAACGTGAATTGTTGTATCTTCGACACATCCAATGACTTATGAAATTGGTATCGGTATTCGTCTGCAAGCGTAGGCAACCTATGTTCCAACCAGTCTACATTCTTGAATTCTAATAGTGCTCTATTAAATTCGACGAATCTCGTAGTTCTAGTAAAACAAGCTAAGAGATGGTCTTCTGGCGTATCTGGACTGTTCATTATATCCGACGTTCTTTTTCGCATAAACATTTGAGTTCTATACGGAATTTCGAATAAGTCGAACATACCCCTTAACGTCATTGTTGGTTGGTTAAACCTGCCTAATCCCATAGATAATCCCATTGCTGTCGCTAATTGTTGGACATTATACGGTCTTTCTTGTTTAGAGAGACCAAGTAGACTTCGATAATGTTCTGCGTCTATATGGTAATCTCCTAAATCAGTAGCAATTGTTCTCGTATGATATTTTTGAGACAATCTATTTACTTCGTCTTCTGAAAGTCCGACAGGATTACGTATGCTGGACATAAATCCACTATTTTTCCACCAAATACCTCCGTCTGATTGGACGTGATGTTTTCGGTAAAGTTCATCTCCTATTTCAAAGCATTTATCTACGACCTTACTCCAAAATATAGACCAATGAATGATTTTGTCTGCATTCAAAGTTCCTGAGTGGTATCGTATTTCGACGCCTTGATTTGCTTGGAAATGACTATGTAGATTTAGTCCGTGATAACGTTTGTCGTGGTATTTATCGTTGTGATAACGTTCTCCGTCGTAATAGAAATTTACGAAGGAATCTCTTCCGTCTATTCCACTAAAATTATTAATGGTTTGACTGACGGGGTGACACCAACGACTAACTCTCCTGCTTGACGGCAACATTGAGAAAACTTGTGGTTCAATTAACTTCGTCATCATAGTTAAGACGGCGAAGTGATACCAGTCGTAATCTCGTGAGTCGACGTGTAAATGCAGTCCACAATTAGAACTGACGTATCCACGAGCTTTTATTAATTCACTCGTTATTGTTTCGACATCACTCGCAAGTATGTCGCCACGTCTTGGTTCTAGAATGACTTCTTTGCCATAAGGGTGATTTTCAGACGTAATACTACCATCTGACGTCACTATTAGGCTTCGACGCATTCCAGCATCGCTCCAATTATGAGGGTCAACTACGACTCCGTTTTTCTTTGCCAATGCAATATGTAGTCTATAATATATGTCTTCTCTATCTGAGGAGTTGTCGTCGTTATATTCGATTTCAATTCCCATACAACGTCTTGACTTAACTTTGTCGAAACTATCTTTGAAGTCGATAAAATCATCACTTTGTCGAGTAACTATTTCAGACGATTCAAGACTATACAAATTTCGTCTTGGATGGACGAAATGCGTATTTGTTCTGACCATATTATTAGATTCTACATACCAATTAGGCTGTCTGCGATGTTGTTCCTCGTCGTAACAGCCCCCGCAAATGTCTACGTCTCTACGTTCGACATAATTCAAATCGTCGTATGGCACTTCTTCGCCACAATCATAGCAACTTCCGACGTTTTCGCTCCAACAACTCTCACAATAATTTCGAGAATTATATTCACAATAGACGATATCGTCTCGATTCGTCCACTCATCACATTGTTCACATTGGTAATATTGGTCGTGATAACAAGTGTCGCAGAGTAAGGTTTCGTCGGGAGTCTCCAAGAATTCTTCTATATCACTGTCTTCGACGGTTCCACAGATGTCGCATTTGACTTCTTCTTCTCCGTTTTCTTCAACCAGTCTATATAATTGGTCAGGATTCATTGTTAACTCCGTCCGAAAACTCCAACTCTGTCTGTTTTTGTTTTTCGCATTTGCAGTTATTAGGGTGTTCTACGCTAAAACAATCGACGCACAATTTATCGTCGTCGTCAACATCATTGAATTGTTCTACGTATTTCCTATTGACTAACATTTGTTCTGTGCACATCATTCCGTCGCTATCTATAAAATACCAATCGTCTGTGCTTTCGTCAAACATCCAATCATTAGGACTACCACCATATATTTCCGACAATTCCTGCTTTTCAAAATCTATCCAAGTAGGGTCTATACTTCCGTCGTCTAAATACTCTATTTCTGTTTCAGCAACTTCATACTGAACCTTGTATTTACCGACGCCTTCATTACTATTGTTATGATTGTTATTATAGACGTTGTTGTTATTATAGTGATAGTTGTTTATTGGGTAGTATTGAATTACTCTACTGTCGTATTCAAAGGTTGTCTTATTTACATTCGTCTTTACGTCATCAAAATCAGAAACGTCGAAACTATATAAAATATTTTTATTTAGTTGTAAGGTCTCTACATCTATTCCGACGTTTTCGAATGCATCTTCTAAGAAGACGCTTTCAGACGCGTAGAATAGTGTCTTGATTTCGGGGACGTATGAAACGTGCAATGGACGATTGTCTTCACGACAAAGATGTAATACCATAGGATTATCTTTTACATAAGACAAAGCGAAGTCGCTGTCGAAGTGTTTGATAGCGTCTTGAATTTCTGGACACTTATCAATAGCTTTAAATATAAGCTGACTATCGACGGGACATTGTTTGTCTAATTTGGTTTGCATTTTGTCTATGTTATAAACACAGCCGTTATGCGCTCCGACGGTATTACCTATCTTAAAAGGGTGTGCATTACTTTTAGTAATGGCTCCTTCTGTCGCAAAGCGTGTATGTCCAATTAATATATTAGTTCCTTGTCGTAATGACTTTATAGATTTAATATATCCTTTTGTGTCTACAAACTTTGAAGACGGTAATAGAGATTTATGTATTTTGGTTTCAGGTCCGACGGTAGCAATTCCAGACGAATGTTGTCCACGCGTCTCACTATCAATCGCTATATTACGCATTACCTTTCTGACAGTATTATACTGCTTACTGGTATATGGTGTCGGACTTTTTGCCATTCCATAAATTCCACACATAGTCTAACTCCCTATCTTTTTGGTTAAACTCTTTCCGTCGTTCGACCTATCGACGAAACTTTTTATTACATTTCTGTAAATCTCGCGACAACCTACAAAACCAGTCGAGAAAGGATAAACCGACTCTTTTGTTATAAAGCGAGGGTCTGTGGTTGTCGCTAACATAAATTTCTGTCCTTATTCTTCTTTTGTATTCTCATAATAAATTTTCGGCGCAATAATAATATTTACTACTGCGCCTTTAAAACGACTCTTATGTTAAGTTGTCGTTTGCATAATCTTGATTCTTCTCATATAAAGCTTCGTCTAGTCTTTCTCTGAAGTCGTTAACGCTTTTTCTAAAAAGGATTTCAAGTTCGTCTATTTTTAGTTTTAGAACACTAAGTTTCCTTAGTAGCATTGCTTTATCCGTCGACATTAAATCATTTTCTATAAAAAACTCACTTATGTCTGACTCTAATTTTAAGACGTCTTTTTTAAACTTCGGAAAACTACTATCCAGCTGGACGAGTTTGTCCTTCTTCTCAAAAATTACCATTTGCGTCTCTCCTATTGGTTGCGACGTATACTACTTTACGTCTATTTTCTTATATCCGAGTCGATGTATTTTATTTGCGCCTTTAACAGCACTACGTCCTGCTTTCGCAACAACGTCTTCATACCAACCCTTCTTTTTACTTCTACATATATCGTCTGCGTAGTCATTCCAGTCGACCCCGAGTAAACGGCTGGAACTATCATCATAACGACTTGAAGGAAATCTGACACTAATTCTATGATTCGGTCTGTGCATTCTAAATGCGACGTTTTCGATGAAAAACCTACAATCTTTCATATTCGACGCTTCAAATTCTATCGTCTCTTTCTTTATATGATTGACTATAATTACTTTCCACGTCTTGTCTGCATTATCGTTTGGAGTGCAAAAAACGTCTATAGATTTAGGTAAATCCTTATGTTCGACTATCGTCGTAACCCATTGATGACACGACGGGCAACGTTCTGAAGTCTGATGTTTTTTTATCTCATTCATAATTGCGTCCTTTATTTATTTCCGTCTAGGTTTAATTCTTAATTTTACCTATTGACTCAGCTGAATATAGCGAATTTTTTGATTAATAGCAAGGTCTTATGTGCGTCTGTATGTGTAGTGCTATCAAGCTAAATATAATTAACGACAATAACGCTACTATATAGCTAAGCGCTTCGGTTTTCGGACTTTCAAGCTATTTGACTCACTTGGGTCGGGTTCTGGAATGTTATGGATTTTATACGCCTGATGTCTTGGACTATTGTTATTATGTTCTTTGCTTAGTCGTTATTTATTGCTACATTCTTTATTATGAAATTTAACGATAAACAAAATACTTGCTGGGACGATTCGGGCATTTTAAAAAAGGAGAATTTACATTATGTCTAAAAAAGATAATAATACAAGTAATGACACGACTACAGCAGACGTTGTAAAAGTTGCAGTTGTAAAAGTTACTAGAGAAGTATTTGATTCTTCATTAGCGAAGTTTGACGATATGGAGAAGAAAGGCCTTGTTACTCAAAAAGGTTGTGAAATGCTCAAAGATGATTATACTACTACGCACGGAATTAAAAATACTAAACTAGATACGCATATTATCAGGTTAAAGAACTCAGACAAACGTTATAAGAAGTATTTAACAGCGTTTGAAACGGAGTTACAATCTTTTAATAAATTACTAGTCGCCGACGGCGTAACCCTACCTAAAAAACAGCGTGGCTCTAACGTTGAAGTTATGGGAATTCCTCAACTTAAATTAGTTGCTGAAATATTCGATAACTAAATACCCTTAATTCACACATTCACAACATAACGCCCTTATTAACTTAGGGGCGTTTCTTTTTAGCTATATAAATGGATTCAGCTATAAGTAATTACAAGCGCCGAACTTGGACGATTCTTCACGTATTACATATAATATATATTATGTATAATTCAATAATTATCTTGGTTGCTTGTTATGTCTTTTGCTTGTCTTGTCTTCTTCCTCCCTTTCGTCGTAGATGTCTCTATGTTTATTAATAAGTAAATTTTAAAAAGGGCGCGTTAATATTTTGGAGTCAGTCGAGCTATATTAAATAACAATAGTCAAGCTATAAACTGGATTCAGCTATAATGAAATGAATGGATATAATACAAGATATGTTGTTGTATCTGCGCATAATATATATTATGTATAATTGATTTGCGCATAATAAACGTTATGTATAATTGAATTCTCTCTACATACCCCCTACCCTCTTGTCCAAGGGGTCTCTACTTTTTTATGGAATTTTCAACGTAATTATTTGAAAGCCAAAATCGGAAAGACCCGACGCCTCTCGGGGATAAAAGACCGACACACAAAATCGTCCTATTTTTTGGGTATGAGTCATTTTTTCAATAAAATAGACGAAAATCGCGGGAAAACGGTAAAAATACCTTCTTTTTGACTAAAAAATAATTTTTTTTTCAAAATTTGGGGCCATACTCTGAGTATCGAGCAAGATATTAAAATAAGATTTAATAGAATTATTTAATTAAGAGCACCGAGTATTAAGGTAATAGTAATTCAATACTGTTGTCAACACTTTTTTTCATTTGTCGTATGATTTTTTATTAAAAATATTTAAATTAATTGTTGACACGTGTACCAAGATGTAATTAAGTTCCATACACAATGAGAAAGAACTATAAGAAACTAATAAAAGCATTGTTGAGAGAGAAAATCATCATATCGAAAGAAAAAAGACTAGAAAAATCATTTGATATACTACCAGCAAGGAGGAGAAATGACTGTAAATATAGAAGAGTTAAACCGAAGAGTAAAAATGATGGAAAACTATCTAGAATATAGAGACCGTATGGAAGATAAAACACAAACTCAAGATGAAAAATTCATCGATAGTTTATTAGCATCAGGAGAGTATGAAAAAAGAGATGTCATATGTGCAAAAACAGGTAAAACCTTAAAAGATGTTATTGTATGTAAAGCAGATTAATGAAAGGTAGGGTAAAACAGTGAAATTAGAGGTTGGAGGACATCCTTATGAGATTTTGTTTGATAAATTAACACACGAAGATAACAGAAAAGAACTCTATGGAAGACATTTAGTAAAAGAGAATGTTATATTGATTAATGAAGAGATAGCACATTCAAGGCAACAAGAAACGTTAGTTCACGAAATTTTGCACGCTATTTTTTACAATACAGGACTAAAACACGATGAACGAATCATTGAAGCGTTATCAAACGGATTACATCAATTGGGAGTAGGAGACTATTTATGGAAAAAAGCAAAGAAATCATAAAAGCAAAACAAACTGGAGATAAATATAAAGTACAAAAATTACAGCAAAGTAATACTGCATTAACAGATTTAGAGTCAACAGACCTATATAATAATATGCCACAAAAAACTGAAGTAATAGATGATGTTGGACAAAAATACGACCCAACAACTCTTTATGATGATGCTAAACAGGAGATAAGAGATATGCTACAAAAAACAACTACGATTGAAGATATTGTAGAGTATATTAAAGAGAATTACCCCGAAACCGAAGAAATGTTTCAAAAAGAGTTAAACAATATGTATTTAACTTTTTGTAGAAAACAGTATGATTACGGTCCAAACAACATTGCAATGGGAACCTTATTAAGCAATGATAAAGAAATCAGTATGTCCCTATTAGGGATTATAGTGAGATTAAATGATAAAGTTAACAGAATGGTTAATTTAGCCACCAAACACGACTTCAAGGCACAAAATGAGCCGATTGAAGATGCATTCTTAGATGTAGCTATCTATTGTGTAATGGCATTAATCGTCAAATCAGGAAAATGGAGTAAATAATGGTAAAAGTAACAAGAAAGAAAAAGACCACTAAGAAACTAGATTTTTGGCAAAGAGTTGCTAGAGGCTTAAAAAAGTTCGCAAAATCACCTTGGAGTAAATAATGGCTGGAATTAGGTGGACAGAAGAAGAAGTAAGAATATTAGACCAATATGAGCGCACTGCTAAGTCAGCCTTTGTCCTATATCAAGAGATAAGGAAAGCTGGCTATAACAGAACATACAAGGCAACCACTCGTAAAATAGAGTCTTTGGGACTAAGAAAGCCTAAACGGTATGTCACAGGACACGAACTTACGATTGGATATTTAGACATTGAATCTACTGGGTTTAGTGCTAATATTGATGTAATGTTATCTTGGTGTTTGAAAGGCAGGGGCATAAAAGACGTAGCAGGCGCTTGTATTACAAGAGAAGAGTTAATGTCGGATGACCAGGATGCTCGTATTGTGGAACAACTTGTAGATGAAATGAATAAATATGATGTTGTTGTTACTTATTACGGTACCAGGTTTGATATTCCGTTTATACGAACAAGAGCACTATATCACGGGACATATTTCCCAATGTATAGACAAAAATCACATAAAGACTTATATTATGTGGTAAGGTCGAAGTTAAAACTACATCGTTCATCTTTGATGGCTGCAACCGAATTTTTCGGGATTGCAGGTAAAACGCGCATAAGACCCGAGTATTGGCAAAAAGCACGTTGGGGTGATGAACAATCATTAGAGTATATCTATAAGCACAATGTAGCAGATGTAGTAATATTAGAAAAATTGCACCGTAGACTTGAAGAATACGCTGCACCAACAGTAAACCCTATTTAGGAGACAAAATGAAGAAAAACTCGAAACCAGAACCTAACAAACTTAGACTTGATGATAAAGAGTATGAGTTTTATAACGAGGACTTAAGCGAAGAAGCTCAAGCACAATATTCTAGAGCAAACCAACTTGCACTGGAATTGATGCAAATGGAGAGAGCTTCAGCTGAAAAACGATTCGTCATTAATAATTACATCCAATTTGTTGTAAATGAAATAGACAATGAAAAAGATGTTGACGACAAAAAGAAAAAATAAGTATATTAAATGAAAACCCGAACTGTGAAGGGAATTGAACATCACCTTTATGCAGACGTCGCGGAATTCCGAGACTATCACCTTAGTACGGCTCTGGTCTTGGATTGGCGGCACTCTAATAGAGGAGATTGGGTATTATGTGATGACGGACAAGTGTGTCAAGTATTACACTTAGGAATAATGAAATCACATAATCGAAAAAAAGAAACAACCTTTATAAGAACGATTATAGGGTCATTTATTTGTGGAGAGAAGAGTAAGATGCAAGGCGAAATGCGAACCAATATGCATACGTTTTCATTGAAAGGAAAATCTCCATCAGTAAGAAGAAGAGAAAGAAAAAACGCAACCAATTCAGAATTTTTGTTTGCAAAGTATGTTGCTAAAGGCGATGATGTAGTTGATGCTTATATGAAAGTATTTCCTACAAACAATGAAAAATATGCAAATAATCAGTCAAAATTGTTGCTTAGGACAGAAAGAGTTAAAAATTTGATAAGAGACGAAATAAACAAACATTTAGAAGAAGCTGAAATAACGCCAAAATATCTATTAGAGGAGATGCGTGACGTTATTGACAAATCGGAATCGACCGATAGAGATAAAATAACAGCTTTAACAACACTAATGAAAATCTCAGGAATGATGGATACAGAGAAGAAATCAGAATCGCTTACCGTATTCCAAGGATTTACACAGGAGCAATTAAATGCAATTCAAAAGCCCAAACACAAAAAACTTCAGGAAGTTAAAAGAGATATCAAGAACTAAGCGATGCCAAATATGTCATCACAGACTAAAGAATACAGGGGTATTCGTTTGGTCAAAAGCAAGACAAGACGCACATTCAATAAAATGTGTTAATTGTTTAACAGTTTATTCTACAGATTTTGGTATTCTTGATTTAGGTATTCCTTCATCTGTTGGGTATTCGTGATGAGATTAGCAGTTTATGGTACTTTAAGAAGAGGTGGAAGAACCAAAGGAAGAGTAGAAGGATTTAGCTTAGTGTTCCCAGGAACACTTTCATTTCCAGCCTTAATTAAAAACCCAAAAGGAAAAGGAGCTATTGTAGAAATGATGGATGTGGTTCCAGAAGATTTAAATTCGTATGATAGATATGAGAATGTAGAAGGTGGTCTTTATATAAGAACAACTGCTGATGTTACATTAACAAATGGAAAAAAGGAAAAAGCTTGGGTGTATGTTGCTGGACCTTTATTATGGGAAAAATCTTCATCATTTACGGAAGTACCAGACCAAGATTGGCTTTCTGAGAAAACAGCAATAATGATGGACAGAGTTTATGAAAAAGATTACGAAGAAGAATTTATTTAACATAATCCCTCCAGACCTCTCTGCAAAAGAGAAAGCATTAGAATTAGCAAGAAAAGACATTATTACTTTTGGGCAAATGTTTTTACCAGAAGATTTTATGAAGTCTTCTCCTGCTCCATATCAATATGAATTAAGCAAGTTGCTTTTAGGAGACGAAAAAAGAGCTTGTATTATTCTTCCTAGAGGGCACGCAAAATCTACCCTAGCAAAAACTGCACTATTATATAAACTATATTTTAATCCGTCTGATAGAAAAGAATTTATTGCTTGGGTTTCAGAAGAACAGTCTCAAGCAATAGACCATATCAAGTATATTCAAAACCATATAGACATCAATCCTGCTTTAAATTATTATTTTGGAGATTTAAAAGGAGATAAATGGACTGAGAAAGAATTTACTACTGCAAGAGGAGATAGAGTTATTGCAAAAGGAACGACTCAAAGATTGCGTGGTCGTTCTCAATTAGGTTTAAGATATACCAATATTGTTCTTGATGACTTTGAATCAGAACTAAATACAAAAACACCTGATAGAAGAAGAGAAATTAAAGAGTGGGTTATGTCTACAGTAGAACCTGCTTTAGAAAACTCTAAGGAACAAGAAGGTTCTATTTGGTTAATTGGGACTATTGTGCATTATGATTCTTTTTTACAAAGCATTTATGATGGTCACATAGAGGCAGAAAGAGAAGGGAGAAAATATGCTTGGAAGGTGATGTATAAAAAAGCGATAGAAAACGATATTCCTTTATGGCCAACCTATTTTAGTAGGAACAAATTAATGGATATTAGAAGAAGGTTCTCTGATATGGGACTTCTTCATAAATTTGCACAAGAGTATTTAAACGAAGCAAGAGATTTAGATTCAGCAAAATTTAAAATTGATAGAATTAATTATTATAGAGGAACGATGGAATCTAGGGAAGGATTTAACTATATGATGATAGACGAATCTGCTATTCCCGTTAATGTATATGTGGGAGTGGATTTAGCTTATGAAGCAAATTCTACTAGTGACTTTCAAGTAATTTTGACCATTGCTATAGATAGTGATAGAAATATTTATTTAATAGATTATTATAGAGAGAGGTCTCCTTTATATGATATGCCACAAAAAATATTTGAATATGCAAAACGATTTAGTCCCGTGAGGCGGGTTAATGTTGAAAAAGTGGGAGCACAAGGAGTTATTAAAGACTATGTAAATAAATTAATTGGAGCCGATAGAAGACTGGCTCCTGGATTAGCTCAAGGAATAAGACCACCAGCAGGAATTAAAAAAGAAGACAGGATAGAAGCATTGCTTTGTCCTATTGTTAACTCAAGAAAGCTTTTCATTAAAAAACAACATCAAGAAATAATAGATGAGATGTTTCAATTCCCAAAAGGTAAGAACGATGATTTGTTGGATGGAATGTGGTATGCGATTCATACTGCAAAACCTCCTAAAAGTTCTGCTATCGATATAGAGAAATTTGAGGACAGAATGTCAAAAAAAGAAGAACGGTTCTCAAGCCAAGTAATTTCTTGGATTACTGGACAAAAAAATTAATTTTTATATTGACAAGAACGTCGTAAAATATTTATTTTAGTCTTAAAATATAAAACTGGGAGTTTACCGTAAAATACGACGAATATAATAATCAATCTAAACCAGAAATTAGTCAAGGCTTATTTAGAAGATGGAGTGATGCAAGACAATCTTGGGACTCAGACGCAAGAGATGCTGTTGACTTTGTTTTAGGAAATCACTATACAAAAGACGAGTCCAGTGCATTGCAATCGGTGGGACAAGCAGATTTTGTTATAGATAGAGTTTATGCAGCTGTTGACAAATTAAAATCATTGCTTACAGCAAGACCCGCACGGTTTAATTCTCTCGGAAGAGAAGACTCTGATGCAAGAATGTCAAAAGTGTGGAATACTTTATTGGAATATGTATGGGACATCTCTAAGGGAGATGTTATTTTTAAACAAGTGGTTCACGATTATGCTGTGTGTGGATTAGGTTATATGTATGTTTATATAGACCCAGAATCCGATTATGGAAGAGGGGAAGTTATGTACAAAAATGTAGACCCTTTTCGGGTATATGTAGACCCTGCATCAAGAGATAGATTTTTTCAAGATGCTTCTGGAATTATTCTTTCTACATTTTTAACAAAACAACAATTGTTAGACACTTATCCTCAATTGGAAGAAGTAATTGATGATGTTCAGGTTGGTGTGAATAGCTTATATGGAGAAGACTATCCCACATCTAATTTAAAAAATAGCAATAATGTTTTAACTCCAGCAGAAGCAAAGAATTTAGATTATCAAGTAAATCAAAAATATCAAATACTTGACAGATTTTACAAAGTAAAGGCTCCTTATTATAGGTTATTTAGTACTGTTGATGGTAAAGAAAAAATTGTAAACGAAGAAACGTATCAAGGAGCACTAGAAGACGAAATGACACAAAGAGCAATTGAGTCTGGAGCTATAGAAGTACAGGAAGTAATGCAAACAAGAATTGCACAATGCAGTAGCATTGGAGATATTTTATTATTTGAGCGTGTTCTTAATACTGATATATATCCGATTATTCCATTTGCGAATATTTGGACTAATACTCCCTATCCAAAGTCAGATGTGAACAAGGTTAAAGACTCTCAACGACTTTTAAATAAGTTATTTTCTTTAACCTTGTCACACGCTCAATCTGCTGCAGGATTAAAATTATTAATTCCTGAAGGAAGTGTAGACAGTGTTAGTCAATTAGAAAAAGATTGGGCAAACCCAAATGCGGTTATTGAATATAATCCAGAATTTGGAGAGCCACACTACCCACAACCTGCTCCGTTGACGAGTGAGTTTTATTATTTAATTGATAGGGTAGAAAAATATATAGATTTAAATTTTGGTATTCCTGAATTATTACAAGGATTTAAAGACCAAGCTCCAGAAACTGTTAGAGGAACGATGCTTTTATCAGAGATGGGAGAATCAAGAGGAAAATCAAAATTAAGAGATATTGAATCTTCTTTAGCTCAGGTTGGTCAAGTAGTTTATAACCTAGCTAAAGACCATTATAAATTTCAAAAGACTTTTAGAATTGTGCAACCAAACAATGACCAAACCGAATTTACGGTTAATATGAAATTGTATGATGACACAACGAACGAATTAGTGACGATTCAGAATGACTTAAATTTGGGTCAGCACGATATTCGAATTATATCAGGTTCAACTTTACCGAGTAACAAGGTAGCAGAATACAATATGTACCTTGATGCTTATAAACTTGGCTTGGTAGACGATGTCGAGGTTTTAAAGAAAAGTGAAATCTTCGACAAAGAAGGTGTTCTTCAAAGAAAGAGCCAAATGGCACAAATGCAACAATACATATCACAACTTGAAAATCAAGTAAAGAAGCTTAGTGGAGACCTTCAAACATCTGAAAGAGAAACAGTCGGTGCTCGTAAACGAGTAGAGACAGAAAAGTTTAAGACTCAGTTGAATGAAGTGCTTCAAAATGTTAAGCTAGACGAAAAAAAGAAGATAGTAGAATTGGGCAATGTTGTTGACCAGATGGAAAGTTCAATGCTTGAAGAAGACAGACTACAAAAACAACAACAGAAAAGTCCTGGTTCAGAATCGTAAGATTAAATCAGGGAAGGAGAAAAAATGGCAGAGAAAGAACAAACACAGGTTGAACAGCAGGACCCAATCGTGGCAGGCACAGGAGCAGTTAATGAAACTATTTCCGTTGAAGAACCACAAGAAGAAGTCGTTGAACAAGAAATGACTGAAGAGATAGATTGGGAAAATGAAGCCAAAAAGTTTCAATCTATGTATGACAGAAGAACCGTTGAAATGGAAAGACTCGATTCAGAGACACAACAATTACAACAGTTAAAAGGACTTTTAGAACAACGTCCTGAACTTGTCGATACAATAGAAAAACAACTTGCTGGAGAATCTACAGGAAGCTCAGAGACGCTTGATAGCACTGAAGCTTTCGACCCTTGGGACGCCTATCACAAGCCTGATTCACCATCCTATCAATATAGGGTGACGAACGAAAAAAAGCTTGTGCACGATACTGTAGATAAAGAACTTGCTAAATTAAAAGGACAAATGGCAATGAATAATTTGAAAAATGAATTAGTTTCCGAATATAGTTTGGATACAACTCAAGCTGACGAGTTTTTAAATTTTGCTACAACACCGAAAGCAAACCTTCCGATAGAAACTTTGATAAAAGTTTGGAGGGAACAAAACGGAGTTGCAGGAAAACCTAATGAAAACAAAAAAGCGGTTGAAAAAGCTAAATCAATTCCAAAGCCTGCTGGCGTTTTACAGGGTGGAGAAATTCCCCAAAAACCAGAGCAGGACCAAATGTGGGATAGAATTATGAATGCAGGAAGTTCAGGCAAGTTAACAAAATAACGATAACTTAGGAGAAACTGGAAAATGGCTTACAATCAGAATACATTGAAGCAATCTGATGTCAGTGTTTCCACTACTAGTATAACTGGATTTCAAAATCCAGACCAAAGAAAATTGTATGACTTTTCTGACAGAGTTGCAGAACTAATGCCAGAAGAGTCACCTTTTTTCGTCTACCTAAATAAAGTTGCAAAGAATCCAGTGGATGACCCTGTATTCCGATTTTTGGAAAACAGAACAGTCACAAATTGGACTTCACGCAATTTTAGTTTGGCAGCAAATGCTAATGGCGGAAGTGCGGTGTCAGCTGGAAGTTCATATGACATAACCGTTGACGACGGCTCTGGTAGCGCAATATCTTTCCTTACTAAAGGAATGGTAGTTGCTGTTAACAGTGTTGACTCAACAGCTGGTTGGGCACAAGTTTTACTAAGAGTTGAATCTGCACCTACAATTGGTTCATCATCTACCGTATTTAGCGGTAGAGTTATTGATGTATCTAATGCTAATGTTTCAGGTTATAATGTTCTATCAAATAATGATGCTTGCCAAATCGTTGGTACATCATTTGCTGAAGGAACAGGGTCACCTGACACATTCTCAGATACATTAGATGACGATTTTGGGTACACTCAAATCTTTAAAACAGCTTGTGAATTAACCAATACAGCTATTGCGACACGTCATCGTGGTTACGCAAATGAATTTGACAGAATCTGGGCTCAAAAACTCCGTGAACACAAAGTCGATATCGAAAGAGCTATGCTCTTTGGACAACGCGCACGTGTAAACGGCGTTCAATATACTGAAGGTCTTGTAGGACACATCGTAAAAAATGTTAACCCAACAGTTGACGATTCAGCATTAAGTTACTCTTCTGGTAGTGCATACTACAGAAGTGTAGCTCAAGCTGAGTTAACTTACGATAGACTTCTAGCAGATATGGAAGTAATCTTTGACCCAGCAAGAGGCGGAGCAGGCGAAAGACTTGTTCTAGCTTCACTACCAGTTATTACCTTTTTTAACAAGTTAGGTGACGGTGCGTTCTTAGATGCATCTATTGGCTCAGCCAGTAATATGCCTTACAGAATGAATTTTGATAAAGCAGATGGCGCTTTCGGGCATCAATTGCTAAATATCAATACAATTCACGGAAGCTTATACCTTGTTAAAGAACCTTTATTTAGAGGAATGGCTAGCGGAATGATGCTAATGGCAGATATGTCAAACTTAGGATACAGACCACTAGTTGGGAACGGTGTTAATCGTGATACTCAAATCCAAACAAATGTACAAAGTGCAGATGAGGATTTAAGAAAAGATATGATTCTTACAGAAGCAGGTCTTGAAATCACATTACCAGAAGTTCACGCTCTATACAACGTGGAGGGAATATAAAATGAGAAGTGCATATTTAGAAGTGAATAGTGGAGAAGGCGACTTCAGAAAACACGTAGAACACTTAACAGCAGCCGTTACTCTAACGAATAACGACAGTGGTAAAGTATATATGTGTTCATCTGCAGACGGTGCGTTTTCAATTACATTACCTACAGCCTCAACAGGCTTAGATGGAGTGCATTATAAATTCATCGTTTGGGAAGAAACCCCAACGGCTGATATTACAATCGCTGCTGGTAGTGCAATTGTTAGCTTGGTGCACAAAGATGCTGGCGGAGACGCTGCAGCTTCAACTGCTGGTACTCAAGTTTCAAACATTATTTTAGACACAACTGCTCAACGTGGTGATGTTGTAGATATAATGTTTTGGGGCGGAGAGTATGTAGCTACTGCACTTAGTGGTATTAACGCAGGTATTCATACATCATAAAATAACCCGTGAGGGTTAGCAGTATTGGAACTGTGGGGTTGTTCGTACAAAGGTGCAACCCCGAAATCCAAAAAGATTTTAAAATATAGGAGAATAAAATGGCAGCATATAATGCTAACGTAAAAATAGTTATTAATGATATAAGTGCATCAGCTGATACAGTATCAGGCTCTTTAGCCGCAGATATTAAAGCAGCAGTAAATGCTTTAGATAGTACAAGTGAAGCAATATTAGATATTTCGGTTGTAAAACTTGACCGTTCAAGAGTAGCTTATATAATTTTATATACTTAAGAATGAATTGTCAACATTGCAATGAACCTAATCCTGAAGGATATTTTAATTGTCCTTCGTGTGGAGAAAGGGCTTCAAAGCCTAAGTTCACTCAACAGTTTGTTGTGAGAGAAAATAATTCTTGGGCAAGAGCAATTAGAACTGACCAGATAGATTTTGGCACAAAAAATATGGGCGAGCATATAAAAGAATTGAAAAAGAAAAACCTTACTCCAAAAGTGGGTACAGGTGATTTTGCAAAAGTAAAAGGAGGTTAATATGCCGTACGGACCAGGAACATATGGAAAAAAAGTAGGAAGACCTAAAAAGAAGAAGAAACGCAAAAAAGGTAAGAAGAAAGGCAAGAAGAAATAATGCGTGGATTAAGAGAACAAGTAAGAAAAACTAATGGTGCAAAAAAAACAAGACAAGGACAAAGTAAGAATACAAAGTTTGGGACACCAGTTAGTAAAAAATATTATAAAAAACCACACAATAGTAGTGGACAAGGAAGATAGATAATGGCAACATTTCAAGTACAATTAGAAGATTTAGCAGGAGGATCAAGCGTAGATACAGCAGCTATGAGTGATTGGTTAACTGCTGGGGCTAGAACGGTATTAGATGTTTTAAGTCCAACAAAGTTACAAAGAATAGCAAGCAATACAAATTTTACAGATTCATTAGATGTTGAAGGTAAAAAAATATTAGCTGTTACCAGAAAAGATGCAAATAATAGCAATAGATATATGCCCTGTAGAGGACTAACTCCAAATTCAATGGGAAAAGTTTTAGATTCTAATTATATGGAATATGCAAGTACTAGTGATCCTGCATATATAGTTCATAATGATGTTTTAAATACATATCCACAGAGTGTTGCATCTAATGATAGTAGGGTTGTTTATGTTAATTCTGGTATTACTGTAGCGTTTGGAGATAGTGCGATAGCTAACTTTCCAGATGAAGCAGAAAGTGCTGTAGTATCATATGCCTCGAGAAATTATTTACAAAGATTAATGACTAATTTAATATCTAATACTGACATTACCACTGCTTTAGATGCAGCCAATACAGAATTAGATGAAACTCTATTAGTATGTGATGCAATTAATACAAATGTAGATTCTGCTGTAGCAGAGATATTAGAAACAGTTACCACTGTAGATACTGCTGTAGATACTGCATTAAGTGCAATGACAACTGCAGCTGGAAGAATTAATACAGCAGTAGGTTTAGCAAACACACAACTTGATAGTGCAGTTACAGCAAACGCAGCAGAAGATATAGAATTAGCTTCTTCTCACGTAAACGCAGGTAGCGGTTTTATAGGGGAAGCAACCGCATCGGCAAGCGAGTTAAGTTCTTATGGTGTAGAAGTTCAACAAAGATTAGCACAGGTTGGAGCACAAGGACAGGTTGCAGCAAGATATATTTCAGCTGCTCAAGGATTTGCAACAGAATTACAAAGTAAAATTGGTATTGCTTCAGGATATTTACAAGAAATGCAAGGAAGATTAGCTGTAGATACTACTAAATATTCTTGGTATGAAAAACAATATCAAATGGCTGATGCAAGATATAAAGAACAAATAGAAATATTAAAAGGAACATTATAATGGCAGCAATAGAATTTTCAGCAAAAGAAATATATAGTAGAGTTATTCAAGCAGTTCCTGGTATTTCAGAGAATTATGTATTAAACTTAATTAATGAAGCATTGGTTGATATGGGAAGATATTCTTTGAAAGTAGAACACGCTAAGACAGATTTAAAACATAATCAATTATGGTATAATTTAGATGATGATAGAGGAATAACTATTAATAAAGTATTCAGATGTTCTATAAAAAATTCTAATGGAGAATATATACAAATACCTAGGTTGACTACAGGACAAATTAAACAGTATTATCAAGAAGAATCTGATGGTACAAGTTGGACGGAGGTAGCATAATGGCTTCAATTTCTAGCACATATACTGACCCTTCCGATACATTTGTATGGTGGATTGAAGGAGATAGAATTGCAATTGCAACTTCAAAAGGAGATGGAAGTACCACAGAAACTGGAGAAGGAAAACTTAAAGCACCTCAATTATCTACAACTGCATCATATCAAGCAGATGGAAGTACTGCCAATTTATTGGATGAAGCATTGGATGCTTCTGAAACAGCAGTGGATGTTGATTATGGTGCTGGATTTACTGCAAACGATATTATTCAAGTAGATGATGAGATTATGAGAATAGAAAGCATCTCAACAAATACAGTAACAGTTACAAGAGGATTCAGAAATACAACTGCAGCTGCACACGATAACGATACAGCTATTACCGAACACGATGTGGTTACAAGTGGCGTTGCGATATCTTATGATGCAGAACCAGATAAATTAAGTTCTATAACAGGAACAATTGATTTAGACAACACTTTACAACCTGCTTTAATTAATTATGTAAAAGCACAAGCATTGATGGATTCTGCTGCAAGAGAACAAGATCCAAATAAATCTATGATTAAAGCTCAAGCATCGCAAAGATGTTTAAAGCAATATCAAGACATTGTAAGAAAGTATGGTATGAAAAAGAATGATAAAACAGGCGGATTAAGAGCTGTAGCTCCATACGATTTAAGATAATGTTTAGTGGACCTAATGGAGCAGGAAAAGGAGACAAACCAAGAATGGGTATTTCTCCAACAGAGTGGGCAAAACGTTGGGAAAAGATTTTTAGAAAAGATAAAAAGGTGAAAGGCAAAAAAAGTGGAATTAGGTAAAGATACTAAATTAACATTAAAGTTGGAGACTATTGCTTCGGTTGTAGTAACTCTTGTAATGGTGGTCGGAGTTTATTTTAGTTTAAAATCAGATATTGAAGAAGCTAAAGAATTACCTAAGCCCGAAGTAAGTCGGACTGAATATGATTTAAAAGACCAAATGATTCGTGATACGATTATCAATACACAAGAAGATGTGGAAGAAATCAAAGAAGATGTTAAGAACATTGAACGAATCATAATAGAGAATAGATGAGAAATGATTATGATGAAAAAATACTTAATGCGATGGTTATTTCTTGTTGGGTTATGTTGCTCATCGCCCTTATTGTATGGGCAGTCAACCCTTGAGAACTTACAACAAGTACAGTTTCTAAGTCAAAATATATGTGTAGTAGTACAGGTGAATGCAGATTGGAATAAGAGTTCATCTATTGATTTAGGACATATGGATAATTGTCAATGGTTTCACGCAAGTATTGACAACAAAGAATATGGTGCTGCAATAGCAAGTGAATGGAATATTAAATCAGTACCAACAATTATTATGTTTGAAAAAGGAAAAGAGATTAAAAGATTTGAAGCAGGGTTGTCTTTTACACTAGACCGAGATGATATTAAAAAAGAGATAGAAGAAGAAATAGATAAAATAATGTTAAGGAGATTTCAATAATGAAAAAGCTATTAGCAGGATTAATGTTAATGTGCTCACTAAATGCTCAAGACTTTTTAAAGTTTGGAACAATATATGGTGCGTATAACTTAACTAGTCCTTTAACAAAAAACCAAACTTATCAAGTAAGTAATGGTCAACTACAAGAATTACAAGAAGAGTTAGAAGACCACGGTTCTCTAACCTTTGGTATTAGAAAGTTAGCACGATTTGATTATGAGAATAAACCTGAAGTATGGTACACAGGTAAAGAAGCTCCAATCAATGAGAGTGTTATGGTGGGCAATGGTATGGCAAAAGGTTGGGAATATGTATTAGAATATTCTAAACATACTCAATTTGGAGAATCATTTGATAATCACGAATATATGTTACGATACTTAGCTCCTAAATTTATCTTTAAAGCTAACTATGATGCAATGGGATTAGAAGATTTAGAATTTGCAGCAGTAGATATGCGATACAGAATT